>SDBV01000273.1_pt1 | contig 71490 bp, 64 predicted proteins | sample 2277081 | NCBI WGS metagenome assembly SDBV01 (sample SAMN10402039, study PRJNA504765) | marine sediment metagenome | isolation source: marine sediment core GS10_PC15, 223 cmbsf | place: Arctic Ocean: Southern Knipovich Ridge | collected 2010
CATATATCATCCGTACAAAGATCTCCGTCATCGCAGATAGGTGGAGTCCCATTAACACAACCGCTAGGTGAAGATGAACTTGACGGATCACACATTTCTGATCCATCACAATATATGTTGTTATCGCAAATAGGGTCATTAGGCACATGTATACATCCACCGCTTATAGGATCACACATATCGTTGGTACAAGCAAAGCCGTCATTGCAAGAATAATCATTAGGTACATTTATACACCCACCGGTCACAGAATTACACATGTCCTCGGTGCACGGATATCCGTCATCACAGTTTCTGGGCGAGCCCCCACCACATACTCCGTCAAGACACATATCGTTTTCGGTACATAGGTCTCCGTCATCGCAAGGAACCGAATCATTATGTAGATGTATACATTCGTAGGTTCCCATTAGATCAAATGTACATGGATTACCATCATCGCAGACCGAACTACACCCTCCTTCTTCATCCACTAATCCGTCACAATCATTATCCCTTCCATCGCAATAATCATAAGCACCCGGATGGACTTCTGCATCGTTATCATCACAGTCTTCTGGCACCGGCCATCCGTCACCGTCAGCGTCGTCAAGCCTTCCAAACACTTGCACATATGAATCCGGGCAGCTCTCTGAAAGACACTGCATGTATTCTAGATCACCGAAAATATAATTCAAACAGTTCGCAAAACCGCAGGTCATTAGTTCCGTCAGTGGATCAATACACCCATAGCTGGCAACCCCGGCACACAGACCTACACATTCATTTATATCCCCGAATGAACCTACACAGGCTTCTAAACACAGATTAAATTCATTTATGTCATCGTCTGTACAAACACGCTCGCCGCCGCATCCTTCATCGGTATCTCCATCACAGTCGTTATCTAGCAAGTCGTCGCATATCTCAGGAATATTTTCGCCTTCTTCCAAACAGAAAAGCTGGTTTTCTAAGCATGATATTGTTCCGTTGACACACTCATCTGAATCTTCTCCATCACATGGTGTTCCATACGTAAGATCACCGGAACCGTCCGGCGTAGAAGGATCACAGTCATTGTCTATGCCATCGCATACATCAGGTGATGGAACGCATACGCCTTCCAACGTGCAATTGGCAGAACAGCCGTCACCATCATCTGTATTCCCATCGTCGCATTCTTCACCGGGTTCGAGTATTCCGTTTCCACAAACATTACATTCATTGTCCCATGTGCCCTCACACGTCCCGTTACTACTGCATATATCTTCATAGGTGCATTCATCGTCGTCATCGCAAGAGGTTCCTTCTGCCTCAAAGATAACTACACACTCGCCGATCGCAGGATCCCACTCGCTAACCATGCATGGCCCCAGATCATCGCACGGCACAGCACACCCTTCGTCAACCAAACCGTCACAATTGTTGTCTATGCCATCGCATACTTCTTCAGCTCCCGGATTAATACTTACGTCGTTATCATCGCAGTCGCCCTCGGTAGCGATAAGGCTTTCCTCGTCATCGTAACCATCAGGTGCGTCGCCCTGACGGCTCTGGCTCGTACCATCGGAGTATCCGTCGCCATCGGCATCTTTATACCACGTACCGCTCGCATCCGAGCTTCCTGCAGCGATCCAGTTGAACGAATAGCTCCCAACACATCCTTCTGCCTGCGGATTCCCAACAACAAGATCGAACCCGTCAGTACCTATATTGATCGCCCCGGGAACAAGCCCGCTGGCGCACCCCTCAGTGACAGTGGCTGTGACAACAACCGATGGAACCTGAGGAAACTCAAAACCAAAATCGACATGCATAACATTCGCAGACGACCCGCCGCCAATATTAACATTAACACTGCCGGCGCCGTTTTTGACAATATCGTTATTCTTATTCAAGGCATGCAACGCATAGGGAGTAGGGTTGATCTTTTGACGTGGGTGAAGCGTTACATATTCACCCTCAAAACTTTCGCGAAGATCAACCTCAACCCATCGCTTGTGACCGTCGAACATGCTAAGGTCACCTAAAGCAAAATCAAGCTCGACAGTAAAATAACCGTCTGCTAAGCTGACACCGTTTTTGACGATAACATCGCCAAGAAGGTCCCCGCCGACCGCGCTGTCATAAAGACGAAACTCAAAATCGTATGTTCCCGTCACAGGTCCGCCGGGGCCTGTAAGTCGCCCCTGAAAACTAAACCCCGTCCCAACAGGCTCACCGATAGCCGAACCTGTGAAAACAGACAGAATTAAAAATAGACCGACAACTGACAAACAGATATGCTTTTTCATTTTGTTTCTCCTCAATTCGATATGTTAATATCCGGGAGAAAACGAAAAGCCTTAAGCAGATGATAATGACAGCCAAGGCCGGAACAGGCAAACCTTCTCGCATCCTCCATATCCTACCACTTTGGTACCATAGTACCAGTTTCCCCAAAACTTGTCAAGAAGAAAATCTCTCAATCCTTGCCGTTATTTTACCGGTTCATAGCAAACCGACCGGTATTTTTTTGGCTCTTTTTCTGCTTGACCGTCCAATAAAGGGGGTATACAATCCGGTTGGACTAATTTGGGGCGATTTATAATGGGAAGAATGAACTGGAAGTTTGTTTCATATAAGGAAATTATTGCGTATGCGATAGGCCGAGAGGTCAAGGCTCATCGGCTTTATATGGACCTGTCGAAGGTGATGGTTCACCCGGAGACTCAACAGCTTTGTGAAGAACTTGCCAACGAAGAACTGGAGCACAAAGCTCGGCTGGAACAGGAAATGGCAAGGAAGTATGAGTTTGTATCTCCGGCAGACCTTTCCGCATATAAGATCCCCGATAGAAATGTTAATATTTTTAAGAATCGTCGTTCGATGCTTTCTTTTGCAATAAAAAAAGAACAAGAAGCAGCGGGACTTTACCGGAAACTAGCTGAGCTGATAAGAAATGAAGACGCCCGACAACTGTTTATGTGGCTTGCCGAAGAAGAATCACGGCATAAACAACAAGTAGGGCTTGAATATAATAATTGTTTGAAGTGAGGCTTATCGATTAAATGAGAACTTGACATTCATCTTTGTCTGGATCCCATCGATCTCTAATATTGGGTATGCAAGGAAATTGATCGGTCCGGAGGCCGGTCCCGGATCAAGGACAAGGTCGCGGCCACGGCTGAGCTCGATGCGGTTGGCTGGGTGGTGACCGAAGTAATATGTAGACAGGCTGGAACACTTGTCGCCCTCGCTGATGTCCACCGGCCACCATCTTCCATCGCTGTAGAACTCCGCCCAGCAATGATATCCGTCTATTCCTCCCTCGTTCCTCTCCGAAGGGATCGCCGCACCGATCGCAAAGCGTGCAGGAATACCGACGGACCTGGCCAAGGCAATGAAGTAAGAATGAAAATCTGTACAATTCCCCGTCTTGACATCACAGGCATAAACAGCATCGCCTTTACCCCATCCATCTCCATACTTCATATAACGCATCCGGTCTATAACGTGGTCATAAAGTGTTCGGGCACGCACGAGGTTGCCATTTTGGCCGTCAACTAATTCTTTGGCGATTTTGCTGAACGTTTGATTCGACGGTACAAGGTTGTCAGGAGCAAGGTATTTCTCAAGAGACGTCTCTTGCGATTTATAAACCCCCTTTTCAAGGCGTTTTACATTGAATTTCAGCTCGATATTTTTGCCGCTGTCCTCGGGGGCAAGTTCGAAGAAAAGCACCTTGTTGCCGTATTTACTTTCCTGGAGAACCTTACTCTCCTTAGGGGCCTCAATGGACCTCAACTCAACAGCCTGGAAAGCGTCATTGGATGGCAGAGGAATCCACATGTTCGCGGTGCCGGCTATCTCCGGAAGTGCAGCTCTGTATATAAACTCGAATTCATCGGTGCCCTTGAGTACTCCGAGCAGCTCTGGCGATGCGTTCTTGACCGGTACCCGATGCCAGCTTTTGTTAAACTTCTGCTTCCATAGATAAATTGGCTGGCCGTTGGTTTTGTGGACGGTGGTTTCGGTGACGGTCATTGCTCCGGGATCGCCGGAAAGGAAAAAGTCAACGTCATAAACATCACCGTCAATAGTTGCCAGATCCACACATGCGAAATGGCGGCGCGGACCTAAGTTAGCCAGGTATTCTGTATGAACGCGGACCAGCTTGAGTTGCAGGTCCTTGCCTTCGAAAGTGGTCCTGAAATAACCCCCGCCTAAGCGGGCCTGGTCTTCGATGTGTTTTTCGATGCCGTTCTGTATATCCTCTGTTACCACGTTACCCGCAGAGCCGGAAGAATCCTGCGTATCTTCCTTCGAGCTATCGCAACCAATATATAGAAAGCAAACCAAAAGTGCTGCCGGCAGCACCTTTTGCCAATTAACAAAAGACATCTAATCCTCCGGTGTCATTGTGAACTAGAGAGCAAATTTTTATTTTGGATGTTCACCTTTTGGATGTTCACCTTTTGGATGTTCGCTTTTCGGATGTTCGCCTTCCGGATGTTCAGCGGCTGCTTTTTCAGCAGCTTCTTTGCCGCAGCATTTCGATGTATCCGAACCGCAACAAGCAGCCGCGTCCTTAGTCGGATGTTCGGCGTCCGCGTCCTTGGTCGGATGTTCAGCGGCCGCTTCCTTGGTCGGATGGTCCCCTGTCGGATGTTCGTGCTTTTTGCATCCGGTATGGACAAGCAGCAGACCAACGATGGCAAAAACAGACAATAAAAATGTTAATTTGAGCGATTTAGTCATGACATCCCCTTTTCAATGAACTACAGATTTCCCCTATAAGACTGTATATCTCAGCCAACTACGCAGCCGGCCTCTTTTCTTTCAAGCAACCCCAAAATTGATCTGTTTTCCAACATGCATATTATAAACGCCTGCAAAACCCTATTGCAAGCTATTTATTTGTCAAAAAGAAAATTTCTTTACCCTCTTTGTAAACTTATCAATCCGGCTCATGGCATCACTACCATATCCTGCTGCTCGCCACCTAAGGCGTAAACTTCGGGGTTTTATGGGATTTTTCTTTTTAAATCTCGAAGCGAGTCAGGGGCCTTTGCCCCCCCCAAAAAAATTGAGGTGGCTAACTGACTTGGAGGTCCGCGTACCTAAGGCATAAATTGCGGGTGTTTATTTTCAGATGAACTTATTGACCAGTTGTCTTATCTGGCATTTCCGGCGGTAGATGAACAGCTTTATGTTTTGTACCGGGATGTTCGACAGCAGGTACAGTCTTATCTTGAACAGAACCATCGCAATCTTTACCAGCATGTCAACTCGTTTTACCTTTGCGTTTGTCGCGTCCTTTTCTTTTGCAAGCTTTACCATCCGCTTTGCAAGGAACAGTTGTTTTACTTTCAGATACATCATCGCGTTTTCTGCCAGCATCTCGGCCCCGTCTTTGCCAAGGCCGATGGCGTGTTCGAGGAACTGCAGGCCTCCCTCATGCTCGCCCTCTTTGCTCAGCGTCTGTCCAAGCCGATAGAAGGCCTCTGCATGTTCCGGGTCCTCGTCGATTATTTTCAGGTAGCAGTTCATCGCATGATCTGCTTCACCAAGCTCTGCGAACATCCGGCCCATCGACATTAGCACTTCCGATTCGTCTATCTCAAGGGCGCATTCCTGCATGAGGAATTTTAAAGCCTGTGTTTTGTTGTTCGCATCGGTCGCAAGCTGCGCGAGCCGATAGCGCGGTCCGGGCAGCGTCGAGTCATAGGTCGTTGCTTTGAAGTAAAGCTTTGTCGCCTCGGCGTTGTCGCCCTGATCGTATGCGACTTCGCCAAGATAGAAATAGGCTGGTGCGTATTCCGGATCGAGTTCAAGGATGCGGTTGAATTTTTCTCGAGCGTTGTCGTGCTCTGCATTTTTCAATAGAAACGTTCCGAAATCGAGTATCACATCTATATCGCCCGGTTCGCAGCGAAGCTCTTCGAGGAAGTATCGCTTCGCAATATCCATCTCGCCGTTTGCCCAGTGTGCCTGTGCGATTCGATAGTTGATTTGCGGATGGGTCGGCTCAAGTTCGGCGGTTTTTTCCCAGCACCAGATAGCTCGCTCGTAATTTTGCCGGCTAAACAGTGAGTTGCCGATGTTGTAGAAGCATATTGGGCAGTCCGGATCGATCTGCTGTGCGAGGTAGAAGATTTCTTCTGCCTTTTCGTGTTGTTCCATCTCTGTATAAGTGATTATCCGGTTGCAGTAGCACGGTTCGAAATCCGGATGCTCACGCTGGACGTCCTCGAATGTTGAGATCGCAAGATCGTATTTTCCGATTCGCGTATAATCGACTGCCAGCGAGTTAAGTATCTCCGGATCGTCTCCGCCAAGGCTAAGCGCCTCCAGATATGCCTTGATCGCATCGTCAAACCTGTCAAGCGCATCGAGCGTAAGCCCGGAATTAAAATGCCACGCGCTGTTACTTGGGTTTACTCCGATCGCTTCTTCAAGCTGCAATAGAGCAAGATTCATCTGGCCGTTCTCGTACAGTTCGTATGCAAGAAAGGCCATTTTCTCGGCGTCATCCCAGCAATTATTGTCGGCTGTTTCGTACATGTTTTTTTATTCGCTCCTGGCAATAAACATATCACTTAAACTCGTTCAATGTCTATATCTCCTCGAGGCCTCCTCCTTGAGTTGGTTTCATATAAACGTTCTAAGCTCAGTATCGTCTAAAAAACATGTTAACTTAGGTGGTTTTCAGATAAATCTGTTTTTATTGAAACCAGACTTTTTGCTGGTAATCAGTGTTTTAAGCCTTTATAATCGCAAAAGTTAAACATATAGGAATTTCTGAAATATAGGTAAAGATGATTGTTTGACTGGAATTTGGTACACAAAAGTCTTATAATGTGTCAAAAAGATAGAAAACTCTAAAAATTGGAGCAGTAATATGGTTAAAGAGATCAAGGGTCAATTAGAAGCCGGCAAGAAAAATTATGCTATCGTCGTCAGCAGATTTAACGAGTTTATTACAAGCAAACTGCTTAGCGGTGCGATCGACTGTTTGCAGAGGCACGGAGCAAGCGACGATCAGATCACCGTTGCATGGGTTCCCGGTGCGATAGAGATACCGCTTGCTGCTAAGAAGCTTGCAGCCAGCAAAAGCTATGATGCAGTGATATGCCTTGGCGCTGTCATCCGCGGTCAGACGAGCCACTTTGACTATGTATGCCAGCAGATATCGCGCGGCGTAAGCCAGGTTAACTATGACACAAACGTCCCTGCGATCTTCGGAGTGCTAACCTGTGAAACGATCGAACAGGCAATCGAAAGAGCCGGAACAAAACAGGGTAACACAGGATCCAACGCCGCACTTTCGGCAATGGAAATGGCGTCCCTTCTGGACCAGATATAAAACAGTAACGTTCGTTCGATAGTTTCAGGGGTTCTTTAGTGGATAGACGATCAAGAGCACGAGAGCTTTCAATGCAGGCGCTGTATCAGCTTGACGTACAGGGCGAAGATTATCTGCCCAGACTTGTAGGTTTCTTAAAGGAAAACAGCGACGACGATCTGGTTTTAGAACTGGCTGAAAAGTGGACGACGGGCGCATGGGAAAACATGGCCGGGTGCGATGAGTTGATAGAGCAAGCGGCGATAAAGTGGGACATGGCGAGGCTGTCAAGCGTTGACAGAAGCATTTTACGGCTGGCGACCTATCAACTTTTGTATTGCGATAACATGCCGGGCAAGGTTGTGATAAACGAAGCGATAGAGATCGCCAAAAAATACAGCGGACAACAGTCGCCGCGATTCGTCAACGGCGTACTGGACGCGATATTAAGAAAAGTACGTAAAGAAAAATAGCAGAGGGATGTCGGTGTGAGAAAGATCGCTGTTCTAAATCAAAAAGGCGGGGTAGGCAAAACAACAACCGTTGCTAATGTTGCTGCTGCACTTGCGATCAAGGGCCAGCGAGTCATAGCAGCCGATCTCGATCCGCAGTCGCACCTTACCATCCATCTCGGTGTCGATCCGGACAGCTTTGACAACGGCGCTTATGAGGTGCTCACGAAATCCGCTTCGATAGCCGACTCACTGGTTAACGTTCGCGAGAATCTGTGGGTTTTAGGTGCCAATATCGATCTGGTGGGCGCCGAAAGCGAGCTTGTAAGCGAGGTTGGCAGGGAGACTATCTTTCACGAAGCCGTTGAAAGCATAAGCGACGATTACGATTACCTGATCATTGACTGCCCCCCTTCGCTTGGTTTGCTTTCGCTTAATGCACTTGCAGCAGTTGACGAGGTTATCATTCCGCTTCAGCCGCACTTTTTGGCATTGCAGGGATTGGGCCAGCTCTTACAGACGGTAACGCTTGTCAGCAAACGGATAAACCCGTCGCTGAAAATATCTGCAATTCTCCTTTGCATGTTCGACAGCAGGGTTACGCTATCGTCGGAAGTTAAAGCGGACATCCAAAACTTTATCGATAATTCAAGAGGCACAGACTGCCCGTGGGCAGATGCCGATCTGGTACCGGTTCATGTAAGACGTAACATAAAGCTGGCAGAGGCCCCAAGCTACGGTAAGACGATCTTCGAATACGAACCGGACTGCAACGGTTCACGCGACTATGCGGCAATAGCAGCTTTCCTGCACGATCCGGCTTCGTTTAAAAAGAACGATGAAACAGTTGAAATTGAAGAACGCGTTAAAGAACCCGCAGAAGAGATAATGGACGACGCTGTTATAGAAACGATGACCGAAGAAAACACACAGCCGACAGAAACTATCGAACAACCGAAATACCAGATCGAAGAGATCTCTCCCGCCGAAACCGTTGCCCAGCAGGCTGCAGAAGCAAAAGAAGGTTCCCATTGAGCAAAGCGAAATTCCGGTTCCTTTAATAATTCAGCCATTAATGCAATAGGAGAACAAGGATGAAAAATCCCATCGAAAAGCTTGTGTTTGTATGTATTGCTGCATCGCTTCTTTGTACTGCGTGCAGCCAGAGAGCGGTAACCGGAGAACTCAAAACATGGCACAAGGTAACCGTTACGTTCGACGGTCCCGAGACAAGTGAGCTGGCCACGTCGAATCCGTTTACCGATTATCGACTTAATGTAACATTTACCGGGCCGTCGGGACAGAAGTATGTGGTTCCGGGATATTACGCCGCCGACGGTAATGCCGCTAACACCGGCGCCGATGCAGGCGATCAGTGGCGAGTACATCTGGCCCCGGACGAACAGGGCAAATGGAAATACCAGGCATCGTTTCGAACAGGTAAAATGATAGCAGTCTCCGATGATCCGACAGCAGGCAAACCGGTCCCTTCAATTGACGGACAAAAGGGCTCTTTTGTGATCAAGCCGACGGATAAGAAGGGCCGGGATTTCAGAGGCCAGGGGCGGCTGCAATATGTCGGCAAACATTACCTCCAGTTTGCCGAGACCGGCGAGTATTTTCTTAAATGCGGTTCTGATGCGCCAGAGACTTTTTTAGCCTATAAAGATTTCGACGGTACCGAAATGAGAAAGAAAAATGCGCCGCTGAAAACATGGCAGCCGCATCTTAAGGATTACAACGCCGGCGATCCGACATGGAAAAACGGCAAGGGTAAAGGCATCATCGGAGCGATCAATTATCTTTCCGATAAAGGCGCTAATTCCATTTCGTTCCTTACGTACAACGCAGGCGGCGACGGCGATAATGTCTGGCCGTTCCGTGATAGGGATGACAAGTTCAGATACGATTGTTCAAAGCTCGACCAATGGCAGATCGTGTTTGAACATGCACAGTCACGAGGCCTCTATCTGCACTTTAAGATGCAGGAAACAGAGAACGATGACAACCGGATGAAGGATACCAATCTGGTTCCAGAGTCGCTCGATGGCGGAGATGTTGGGCCGGAGCGCAGGCTGTACTATCGGGAGCTGATCGCACGCTTCGGCTATAGCTTGGCGCTGAACTGGAACCTCGGCGAGGAAAACTCCCAATCAACTCAGCAGCAGCGAGCGATGACTACGTACTTCAAGCAGCACGATCCGTATCGTCATTTGGTTGTTGTTCATACACATCCGGGAGAACACGACAAGGTGTATTCTCAGTTGTTGGGAGACAAGTCCGATCTGACGGGCGCTTCGCTGCAAAATGACTGGCAGCAAACACACCAAAAGACTTTGCAATGGGTCAAAGCCTCAAGCAAAGCGGGCAAGCCATGGGTCGTTGCTAACGATGAACAGGGTCCCGCTGATAAAGGCGCGGTGCCGGATACGGGCTACCAGGGATTCGATCCAAAGGACGCCGGTTACGGTATGTATGATATTCGCAAGCAGGTTCTATGGGGCAACCTGATGGCCGGCGGTGCAGGTGTTGAATATTATTTTGGCTACAGCTTGCCGGAAAACGATCTGATCTGTGAGGATTTTCGAAGTCGGGACAAGTCATGGGACTACGGACGGGTCGCACTTGAATTCTTCAAAAAACAGAACATCCCATTCTGGGAGATGGTATCTAAGGATGATCTGACATGGCAAAAAGATGACTACTGTTTTGTTAAGGACGGACAGATATATCTGATCTATCAAAAAGAAGGCAAAAATCTGAATTTCGATCTGTCGGAAGGTAAATTCGAGTGTGGTTATTTAGATCCGCGTACTGGCGCCGGTACCGATAAGCTATTGGGCCAAGAGATGATCGACGGACCGGCGAAATACACGTTCAAGGCTCCGGACAACCAGGACTGGCTTGTGGTCATCCGTTCGAAAAATGGAGGCACGATCAAATCGAGTCATAGTGCCCGGGTCTTCAAGAAGGTAAAGGGTCTGCTGGAAGTTGAAGCCGAAGATTTTTCCGAGCAAAAAAAAACAGATAAGCGCAAATGGTATATTACAACGGCTGACAGCGTGCCGGAGATAGAGCCGGATGGCGACGGCAGCCATGTCGCGAACGCTTCGGGCGGCGCTTACATCGAAATACTTCCTGACACGCGCCGCTCAAATAACGACAAGCTTATCAGCGGTGAAAGTTTCTCCAATGAACCCGGCCAGATGGCGGTCCTGTCCTATCCGGTTCATATCGACGCCCCCGGCCGGTATTATGTTTGGGTACGGACATATTCCACTGGTACCGAAGACAACGGCCTCCATGTCGGCATCGACGGCACCTGGCCCCAGTCAGGAGCACGCCTGCAATGGTGTGCTGGAAAGAATTCATGGTGGTGGGAGAGTAAGCAGCGAACCGACGCGAACCATTGCGGTGAGCCATACAAGATATATCTTGATATTGAAAAAGCAGGGAACCATCTTATCCAATTCTCAATGCGTGAAGACGGTTTTGAATTCGATAAGTTCATCCTGACTCCGAACAAGGAACGATGAACTCATTAAACAAAAAAAAGGCTGCCCAGTGGATGATTGAGCAACCTTATATCTGAGAAAAACTCTCAAATTAATTTCTAAATAAGATTTTCCGCTTTACGATCCAGCTTGTCAACAAGTTTTTTTCACAAAATGAAATTTTTTTTATCTGCGAATCTCATGGGAATAATTTGGTTTTGGATTTACCTCATAAATCAATAAGAAGTTGGCTGCTGCGGTTGTTTATTTTTTGACGATCTGTTTTTATGGATCGGTGGTTAATGACTGAGGGTTTTCGAGTGCGTCTACTATGCATCGTAGAAATTTTGCGGCGTAAAAGTCATCTACTATCGTTAAGTTCGCAGCCAGCGCTGTTGACATTGTTTTCTGGATCACCATTTCGCCGTCTATAGGCATTACCGTTTCTTCTATCTTACCTATGGAAACTATCCCCGCAGCGCCCGGCGGTGTTATGGCATAGAACGTGCTTATCCCGAACATCCCAAGGCTGGACAGCACTACGTTGGCTCCTTCGAAATCTATCGGTTCCAGTTTGTTAGATCGTGCTTTTACCAAAAGTTCTCCGCCGGCCTCGGCTATCTGCGTTAAGCTTTTCTTATCGCAGTTCGTTATTACCGGCACCACCAGCCCTTGCGGTGCCGCGATTGCAAAACCGACACCGATATTGTCAGAAACGATAATGTTATCTCCGCTGTTATCCAATTCCGCTGACATTTTCGGATATTGCGATATCGCCCTTGCGATCGCACAAAGGAAAAAGTCGTTGGTCGTCACTCTTACGCCGGTCTGTTTGCAATACTTTTTGCGAAACATCAAAAGCTCGGTCATGTTCGCTCGGCACTCTAAAAAGCTGCTGGGCTGCTGTCGTTTCGACTGCATCATCAGGTTGCCGATGAGTTTTTGTATCCGCGTCAGCGGGATCTTTTTGTTCAGGGTTTTTTCCATTTTTTCGTAATTTTTTAAAAAATTTCATTATATAAAAAATAGGTATTTTCTCCACTTCCGGCATTTTACTCAATTTACAGCCATTTGCAAGGCCTTATGGGTAAAAGATTTGTTACAACGCAAAACCGCATTATTAGGTATTTGCTTGACTTTTTTATTGGACTTTGCTATAATGCGGCTGTGAGAGATGGCCTTTGTGCGGGATTGAGGAGTTCTGGTGCAAGGGAATTAGTGATGAATTGGGAAGGTGTCCGAATCAAAACAATCGGCATTTTCCCCCACGTATCCAAGGGATTGGTGTGTGGAGAGTTATAGTTGTCAAGCAGGGAGAACTTTGATGCGGAGAAAGAAGGGCTTTACTATTATGGAGCTGTTGGTCGTGATATCGACCGTTGCGCTCCTAACTTCTATCCTGGCTCCGGCTCTGTCTTATGTTAAGGAGCAGGCACGTTCCGTTGTCTGCATGACACACATAAGAGATCTCACGCTTTCCTGGCACACATATGCCGCTTCAAGTAACGGCTTGATGTGCAGTTCTTACAATTATTATGGTAACGGTTGCGGTATAGATGGCGAATTCGACGATGAATCCTCGTGGGTTTGGGCCGCGTGGGTGGGACGTCAAAATGAACCCTCTATCGACGACCCTTACAGTGATCCCCGAGGATTTGGGGCAGTGTCTAGGGAAGAAAAGATCGAAGGTATCAAACGTGGTTCGCTGTGGGCCTATTCCGATGACATAGACGTATACCGCTGTCCTTCGGACAAAAACAGTAACGATCATATTCGCAGTTATGTCATCGGCGATAATTTTAACGGTAGAGCAGCGGATATCAGACCATCAGCAACCTGGAGAATATTCAATCGCATAGAAAATGTCCCGCGACCGTCCGAGTCTTATGTGTTCATGGAGGAAAGCGATCCAAGACCTTACAACATGGACTCTTTCATGTTTTATGCTAAAAGTGGAAGTTGGAGTGATCCGTTGGCAGTTTGGCACAAAGGCTCGAGCAGTTTTTCCTTTGGAGACGGCCACGTCGAACAACGACATTGGAGCAGCGAAACTGAAAAGAATTTTAATGCCGCGGACGGGAAAGACGCATATTTTTATTATGACTGGCAGTGGTCTCCCAAGACCGATGGCGGTCTTGACGACATCTATTGGATGGAAGCCGGCTGGGCCCGCTAACAGAAGCGATCAAACCACAGGGATGGCCGCAAAGCCCGGTTCCTTTACACAAGAGCATCAAAATGCACCAAATGTCCCAAACGTGGAAACCATGTCAGGAAACCGCATGGTGCCGAATATTTTATAATATTTGGTAGAAGATTAGCTTTGCGATTCTATACAAGCCGTGGTAGACTCCTTAATAGAGTGTTTGATTATTTATTGAAGTCTAAAAAAGTGGAGGCAAAAAAATGAAATGGAACAACGTTCAAGAGGAAAATGAGGCCCTGAAGGAAAAAGCCGCCGCCGTCGTCAGCGTTAAGTCCGAGCAGTCAAAAACCGAAGACGCCAAGACACGCAAGAACAATGACGTAAAAAGCGGGCTGGAGATGCTTGACATTGAATTCGTACTAGGCGTCGTAGACAGCACAGATTCTGCCGATCCGAACGATATCACCATGCGAAAGATCGGCTTTAACGAGATACTCCGCAGGGATTCAAGGCCCCGGATATCAAGCGACGCTCTAAAGGTCTACGCCCTTGATCAGAACAAATTCTATGGCAAGGACATTCAGTGCCAGGCAATGCAGGAGCTTGCCGAAAGAACTGCAAGTTAGCAGGGCCGTAGTTAAGTGCAGCTCAAAGAGGTGGTTGTAGGTGGTTCCATCGAAAATGACGGAACCCTGTCAAGCCATTGTAGCTACCTTTTGTGCAATAACTTAGCTAACTGCTGACACTTATAGATATTTCAAGCACCCGGAAGGTACCGTTGGTATTACCGGGTGTTTTTTTGCGCATTCCAATAACCATCAGATTAAAATTCGTAAAAATAACAAAAAAAACGCGTTTTTCGCCCCAATAAGCACCATTTTAAACATTTTTTAAAAAAGCGTTTGCATTTATTAGATTATGTGTTAAATTATAGTATAAGTTAGATAAATATCTAACAAACAGCAGTACAGATTGAGTTGGGGTCAGCGGCACAGGACATGCCGGCTAATCAATGAAATGCAGTTAGAGCAGGTTGGCATTTCATAATGGATCAGGCCCTTCTCAATGCCAGCAGGCGGACCAATCACAGCGGTCGTACCCAGTCGGGTAAGGATGATCCACGCGCACGGACTGCGTAAAACAATGATAACTCAGGCAATTAGGTTTCGGTTATGAAAAGGACACATGCAGACATTTACAAGGTTCCGGATTTTTCCGATCATTCCCCGGCCTGTTTTGCCGCGAATGGTTACGCCGACCGCGTGGACATCCTCAGGTTGCGTGCCCGTCTTCTGACGGGCAGGGACAGGGCGATCATGACCATGTATCTTGATAAGGGCAACAGTATTGTCCAGATCGCTCGTGTTGCCGGCGTAACCGAAGCGGTCATGTCACGAAGGGTACGAAGGCTTATGGCCCGTCTGATCGACAACGAGTTCATTCTTTGCCTTCAGCACAGGGACGTTTTCAATCCCATCGAACTTGGCGTTGCAAAAGATTTTTTCCTCGTCGGGCTTTCTCTAAGTGTCATCTCCGAAAGCAGATCGATATCCGTATACAGGATCCGAAAGATCGTTGCCAAAATTAGAGCATTTAAAAAACGCATTTCAAAAAATAAGGAGTCGTAATGTTTGACTATAATATCGAAAGATCGTTTTCGTGGCATGGCACCGTCACAAAAAAAGCAGCGCAGGTTCTCAAGACGTTCGGGCTTGACCTTCAAAGGTTAAAGGATCGGACCGTTCTTGCCGGTTGCAGGCTGTCCCTAAAGCCTGGCGATATCTGTTTTATAACGGGCCCCTCAGGCGCAGGCAAAAGCGTAATGCTAAGAGAAATGTACGCTTCCACGCTCGACAGCAAACGCCTGAACATCGATCGTATACCTTTGGAACGGGGTAAGACGGTGATCGACTGCATTGAAGCTGACTTTTTCGAATCGCTCAGGATACTAAGCAAAGCGGGTCTAAGCGACGTATTCGCCGTTTTAAACGCCCCAGCCGATCTCAGCGAAGGTCAGCAGTATCGATACAAGCTCGCACGTGCGTTGCTCAGCGATAAGCAAATTATTTTCGCTGACGAGTTCTGTTCCAATCTTGACAGGATAAGCGCCGCTGTCATCGCTCATAACATTCGCAAGATAGCCAGGCGCTCGCAAAAGATCTTTGTTTTAGCTTCCAGTCACGACGATCTTCTTACGGACCTGCAGCCGGACGTGATCGTTATACGGAAACTAAATGGAAGTGCGGAACTGATATACAGAAACAAAAAGGCGAAGGGGTTGTAATGTTTAAAACGTGCCGAAAAAATTATACGGGAATAGCCGAAAGCTTTAATATATCTTTTCTGCTGATAAGTCCGACAAGTATGCCCTTCGACGTGATCGGCACCCTGCGAAAACTACTGGTCATCAGGCACTTGCATACGTTGGCAAGGCTGTCGTCTTTGTCGTACGAAACTACGTCAGTTGTCATTACATCGCCTACGTTAAGCGAGCTGTCAGTTGACGAGTATTCCTGGTTCTGCAGACGGAACGAAAGGCACAGCATATCTTTTTCGGAGATGATGCCTACAACGCGGTTCTTCTTATCGACAACCGGGATGCCGGTGATGTTGTATTTTACGATTATATCGATCGCGTCTACAAGCGGAGTTTTCTTGGTAACTGTCATCAGTTTTGTTGACATTAGATCGGAAATTTCAGACATCGTATTATTCCTTACCGAATCATATTTTTTTAGTTTGCGGTTTCTGCAACAGAGTAATTATCGGCAGGAACCGAACGTCGGTTTAATGCAAAAAGTAAGGAAATTACCGGAAAACACAAAAAAAATATCGAGTTTTGCAAATACAAACACAAAACCCAATAAACAGCCAAATAAGCTTTTGAAAGGGGATTAATAATGTTTTGCGGTTTTTTAAGATTGGCCCATAAGGTCCGAATAACAAGTTGTCAAGAAACTTTATTTTAAGGATTTCACCATGGACAAGGGCAAATGTTCACTTACCAGGCACCTTCAGATCGTACCGGGCGACAGGAGTCATTACAACCAGCTTAGTCATTTTCATTATTGCAATGACTCGCTCAATCCATACGCCGCGATCTATGCGATCACCGACGCCCATCCTGTTCGCCGTCGTTTCGCCGGTGTCGTTGGTGTTATCGTTTATACTACCCCTGCCCCAAACCTCGCTCTTCGCAACCATGCAACCGGCGGCATCTTCACCGGCTTCACTGACAGGCGCCTTCAGCTCCAGGCTGTCAATAAGAACATCCGGTGCATCAGCAGGGTGATAATCGAACCGCGATATCGAAGCATCGGCCTTGCTCCGTGGCTTGTCGAAAAAACAATGCCAAGGCTGGGTTTCCCCATCATAGAAGCGATGGCGGTAATGGGAAACATAAACCCGTTCTTTGAAAAGGCAGGCATGAAAGCGTTCTCCGCTCCGCAGTGCCTGCGCAACGCAAAGCTGATAGAAGCATTGAGCATCGTCGGCGTCGATGAGGATATGTTTATAGATGCCGCCGCCGTTTATCGGAAACTCAATTCGCTCGACAAACAACGAAAGAGGTTCATCGACCGCCAGTTCGGGATCTTTCTCCAGTCATTCGGCAAACGAAGGTTCATGGCTGATTCACTCGAAAAAACACGTTATGTCATGAGCAAGCTTACCTTTCGACCGGTTTACTATATATGGAAAAACCCAAATAAACTTTTACAAGGAGTATGATGATGAAAACAAAACAAAGGTTAAGATCGGTGCCGCTTAAGGATTTGCTGCCGCATCCAATGAATCCCAATCAAATGAGCGAGCAGGCATTTAAAAAACTCGCAGCTCATATCAAAAGATCCGGAAACTACGAGCCGATTATAGTCCGAAGGCATCCGGCAAAGGAGGGCCTTTTTCAGTGTCTAAACGGCCACCATCGCATAAAAGCATTGGCCCAGCTAGGGTTTCACAGCGCCGATTGCATCGTATGGGACGTCGATGACGAACAGGCACTTGTTTTGCTCACAACCCTTAACCGTTTGACAGGTGCCGACCTTCTGGAAAAGAAAGCCGACATCGTAAAAGAGTTAAGCAAAACGTACGACCCGAAAAAGCTTTCCGCGATACTCCCGGACAGCCGGAAAAGCATCGAAAGATTGAATAGTATTAAAAAAACTGCAAAGCTTCCGCTTATCGAGGAACAACAGTTCCTTGCACCGATGGTTTTCTTTGTGGACATTGAGACAAAAATGATAGTCGACGAGGTACTCGAAACCGCGATCGATCCGAAACAAAAAGCAACCGCTGCCCAAAGGAGGGCATGGGCTTTAGTACAAATTTTAAGAAAGGCAAAAAGAGCATGAAAAAACAAAGAAAACGACTTACAAAAAAACAAAACAACGTAATGGATGATTTATTTAAGGGCACTCTCTCGGAGGTTGAAGTTCTTAAAAAACACAAAATCTCGACGCCGATGTATAGAAAGTGGCTGGACGATGACAAAATGTTTTCTGACGAATTCGCTTTCAGGATACAGGCAGGAAAGCGTCAGTGTGAACTCATCATTGCAAACTACGCACCAGCCGCCGCCGCAAAACTTATTGAGCTTATGGAAGGTCAAAAGGAAGAGACGATCAGAAAAGCGTGCCTCGATATTATTTCACTGCCACTGGAACTGACACAGCACAAAAGAAAAAGAACGGCCAATGATCCGGCAGAGGATATTTCAGCGGATCTGGCTTCAAAAATGTTAGAGATCTTAGCGGGAGATCAAAAAAAATGACACCGAAGGTGTCATCCTGAGCGAAGCCGAAGGATCTGCTTAGTAGTTAAAATAAAATGAAATATTGAAAAAGTGGGCTTTTTCAAAAATGCCCCTGTTTTTCAGCCAAAAATAAACCTTTCCGCGTTTTTAGGCTGAAAACGATGACCAAAAAATACAATTATGAACAATTATGAACAAATAAACGCAAATATGAACATGAAATGACACAAAATGGGTCACAAATTTATTGCAGAAATGTACAAAACAAACAAAAGAATCAGCGGATTATCTGCCTATTAGGCAGCAATTATGAACCTTAATTGAGAGGGTATTATGAAACAAAAAGATCTAGAAAAATTTTCAAACATTCACAAAGCATCGTCGCTTTACGAATCCATAAAAAGGGTTCCTCCACAAACCAGGCAGGACCTGTACAACTACGTCAAGGTCTTTCTTGGCATTGACATTCCTTACCGCTCCGTCTGCGCCGATCACTGCAGCCCATTGGACTATCTGTGGCACGCTTATAGCTGCGATATGGTTGGGGCAAATGTTCCTGATGGTGACGCCGTCGTATGGGCCAATCGAGGCGGCGGAAAAACACGCATCGCCGCAGTTGCAACTCTGCTGGAATCGATATTCAAGCCCGGCTGTCAAACAAGGATACTCGGCGGCTCGCTGGAACAGTCTTCGCGCATGTACGAATATCTTGTGGACTTTGTTTATAACGGTTTTGAAAATATGCTGAAAGAACCTATCCGACGAGAGCGATGTACCTTTGCAAACAAATCGGTTGTCCAGATACTCCCTCAATCGTCAAAAAGCATCCGAGGTCAGCACATACAAAAGCTCCGATGCGATGAGGTAGAACTGTTCGACGACGAGGTCTTCACCGCTGCCAAGTTCATCACAAAAAGCACCGATTCGATCACCGCTGCGATGGAGGTGCTAAGCACGATGCACAGACCATACGGATTGATGCAAAAGCTCATCGCTTCTGCTCAGAAGAACGGAACTCCGATCTTTAAATGGTGCATCTGGGAGGTTATGGAAAAATGCACTGACAGAAGCTGCAGCAGATGCCCGCTGGATAAGCATTGCAGGGGCAGGGCAAAGGGATGTGAAGGATACTTTAAGATCGACGATTGCATAGCACAGATGAGGCGTTCCAGCACAGTAGCATTCGAAGCCGAGATGCTTTGCAAGAGACCGAACCTCGACAACGCGGTCTTTCCGGAATTCGACCCGGATGTCCACATAAAAGATGTTAGCTATGCCGAGCTCCTGCCGTTGTATCGTGCCGTCGATTTCGGATTCGTCAACCCCTTCGTGTGCCTTTGGCTGCAGGTTGACGATACCGGCTGTGTTTATGTCATCGACGAGTACGTACGTTCAAGGGCGACCATTGACATTCACGGACAGGAGATGATCAAGCGAACGCCCGCTTCGGAGATTTCGGTTAGGGCGACATTTTGCGATCCCGCAGGTGCCGGCAGAAACGATGTCACCGGAACAAGCCCCGTAAGAGAGCTAAGATCGTTGGGCATTAAGTGCCGCTATAAAAGAAGCGGAATCCTCTCCGGCGTCGAGCTTATAAGAAGGGCGATACGTTCCGGCGACGGTAAAAGCAAACTTATCATAAACCCAAAATGCACACGATTGATAGAGGCATTGCGATGCTATCACTATCCGGAGAACAACGGTGCCGAGCGCCTCTCGGAGTTTCCCGATAAGGACGGGGTTTATGACCACCCGATAGACGCACTGCGATACTTCTTTATTGGTTTAAATTCGACCGGAAAGGTAAAGGTGATAAAATATTGAAACCAGGTTTAGCCCTTGGTTGCATTTTCGGCGGCTGTACGGATCATCTCAAGTTTCAACAGATCCTTTCGGGTTATAATGCCGACGACCTTCCCATCTGAAAGGACGGGAACCCTGCGGAAATCCTGTGTGTTGAGGCACTTGATTATATCTGACAGGTTGTCATCGATGTTGAAACTGGTAACCTCGGTGCTCATTACATCGGATGCTGATATACCGGAAAAGCCCTTACCGCTGGTCATGGCATTTACAACGCATATTGAGCTGAGAGTATCTTTTTCAGAGACGACGCCGACAGGATGGTTTTCATCGTCGACAACCGGAACTCCCGTGATGTTGTGTTCCAGCAGAAGGCTTATGACTTCCGCCAGCGGAGTATCCGGATGAACAGTGATAACATCTTTTATCATTACAGATTCGAGCGACGGCATTTATTTTCCTTATATCAAGTTCACGTTTTTAAAGCTTTAACTGTAAGACTATCGGCTATAAAAGGGTGTTACTTGTCAATTTATCGAAAAAATGACAATTTAAAGGGTTTTTTTACTGAAAAGGCATAAAAAAAAACGCCCGCGCTCCCAGCGCGGACGTTTCATAACAACTGGTAAGGAGGAACCAGTTGAAAAGGAGTCCATTCGACTCTTTAAGTCTTTTTCTTCCTTATAAAGACCAGGCAACCCATACCAAGCATAGCTAACGTTGTCGGTTCCGGAATTTCTGTGTTAGCAAACTCAATGCTGCTTACATAGACGCTGCCGGCGGTTTGACTAATAGCCAAACCGGCCAGCATTGTTCCGTTTACCGGAAACAGCTCGCCCAGATCGATAACGATACTGTTTGCTGTACCAAAAGTGGCTGCACTTAACCAATCGGAATCACTTAACAGCGTTTCCGAACCGTCGTGTGCGTCCACGAGCCTAAACGTCGTACCGTCGGCATTGCTGTTGTAGCCCTTAAGGCCAATAACAACAGACGCTGCACTTACCGTTGTCTCAAAATCAAAGAACAACTCATCATTGCCGCCCTGCAATGCGTCAAGACCCACATTCCCATGCGGCGGCTGGTCGCCATAGGCGCCCATGCCTGAGGAGTTAACCCAGACATTGGCAATGTTGTATCCGCCGGGCCCTGCGGTGGTCGTCCCTGCGCTGACAGTGAAAGCGCCATCTACGCTTATGCTATGGCCCTGATCGCCAACACTAAGACCAAGCCCACTTGCTGTCAGCGTTACCGCTGCTGCCATCATCTTACATGACATGACCGACAACAACATTGCCATTAAAGTAAGTTTTCTATTCTTCATATCGATCACTCCCGCCGCGGTCCCCCCCAGGGACCCGCGGCTTCAACATCACAACCATTAACCAGTTATTGTGCTGTCGGAGAAGATCAACGTTGCCTCGCTATATTAAAGACAGCACAAATATGATCGCCATTACGCACGGCGGTAACATAAACAAACCAGGATTAACTCTCATTTTAATTCTCCTAACAAAACCAATTAACACATACTGCCGCTATATAACACACCGAATGATACACAGCGGCAGGATAGGCATAGCGCAATTACGTTTTTAAAAGAAAAGATGGAAACTGCGAGATGCCGCGCGGGCGGGGCCTGTAAGGGCCCAAACCTACGCTACCAAAGCCATGCTATTGCATGAGCCTATGCGGCGTTTGAAACATGTTTTAAAGTATAAGCATATTCATTTCTTGACTCCTAAACATACCAAATACAAATTCAGTACTGCTCTAGTTAAGCCTAAAAATACATAACATACACTTTTACCACTGCGCGTCGATGCGTGGGTCAAACTTTTTCGTTTAACGATCCGCTGTTTCAACGCGAACGAAAGAGACACCATTGGTGTCCTTACACCTATATTATAACAAATAACAAATTGCGTCCAAACGGAAGGGTGGGGAAATTTCATTTTTTTGCCGTTTTCGTTAATACGGCGTTTCCGGCGTTATTTTTATAGGACGTTGGGCCAAAATTTTCAGGTCGAAAATTTTGGTAAATTCTAAATCCTAAGCACTAAATTCTAAACAAACTGCCTTCAGGCAGATAACCTCGTGGTCAGTCGGTGTGTTGAGTGTAAAATATGCTTCGATAAAGTACGTTACATATGCTTTCGACAAAAACTGCTAAAAACTAATGTTTTAAACTATTCCAGCCACCTGGGGCGTAAACTTACGGCTGGATTATTGTGTAGGTCCGTTCGACTCCACTTCGTTCCGCTCAGGATGACCTTCGGTCAGTTATTTTGCTACCAAGATTAAGGGATTTTCTTCTTGACAAAGAAGATAGTTTGTGGTAGGATTCGGGGACATTTCTGATGAGCATCCGAGGAGAGAAAAATCAATCGGTTCAATTCAATATGAAGGGAGATCATGATGAAGAGAGCAATTCTAAGAATTTCAATGTGTGCAGTGGTTCTGTTGTCAATGAGTGGAATGGTTAGCGCCTCGCTTCTAGTGGGAGATATTAACGATGACTTGAAGGTAGATCTTGAAGATTTTGCTATTGTGGCATCTCATTGGCTGACTGACTGGTCCTTATCCTTTATAACGACCTGGGATACAAGCCTTGGAACCGGGACGACGGTTACGCTTGCGCTGGCCGGTACGGTGGACGCTGAGATCGACTGGGGAGACGACACTGTTGAAACCGTAACCACCCAAGGCCCTCATGCGCACGACTACGGCGTTGACGGGACCTACACCGTTGTGGTCACAGGCTTCGTAACAGCATACAACAGCCAGAACAACGGCGGCGCGGTTACCGAGCAAAGAAAACTGATAAGTGTCGATAACTGGGGCCAACTGGGCTTTACCAGCATGGAATATGCGTTTGATCACTGCGCAAATCTCCTTTCAGTACCTGGTACTTCCGAGGGGATCGAAGGCGTCACCGACATGGACTGGATGTTCGCCTATGCGTCGTCGTTCAACCAGGACATCGGCGGCTGGGACACCTCCAGCGTCACCGACATGTGGGGGATGTTCTACAGTGCGTACTCGTTCAACCAGTACATAGGCGACTGGGATACCTCCAGCGTCACCGACATGAGGTATATGTTCGAGTTTGCGGACTTGTTCAACCAGGACATCGGTAGCTGGAACACCTCCAGTGTCACCAACATGTTCAGTATGTTCTACTGGGCGAGGTCGTTCAACCAGGACCTGTCCGGATGGTGTGTCACGAACATTCCTTCTGAGCCGTCCAACTTCGATATCGGTGCCGACGATTGGACACTGCCGCGGCCCATCTGGGGGACCTGCCCTCCGGATATTTTCGTAACGACCTGGGACACGAACCTTGGGCTCGGGACGACGGTCACCCTGGCACTGGCCGGTACGGTGGACGCTACTATCGACTGGGGGGACAGCACTATTGAAACCGTAATCTTTCCAGGGCCGCATATGCACGTCTATGGTTTCGATGGGATATACACCGTCTCGGTTACCGGCAGCGTAACGGCATACAACAGCCAGAACAACGGCGGTGTAACCTCCGAGCGGGCGAAACTTATAAGCGTCGATAACTGGGGTCAACTGGGCTTTACCAGCATGGAAGATGCGTTCTATGACTGTTCGAATCTCGTTTCAGTGCCGACTACTTCGGATGGGATTGAAACCGTCACCGACATGAGCGATATGTTCTACGGTGCGCAAGTGTTCAACCAGGACATAGGCAGTTGGAATACCTCTAACGTCACCAACATGGGCTGGATGTTCTACGGTGCGGACTCGTTCAACCAGGACATCGGTAGCTGGGATACCTCCAGCGTTACCGACATGATCGGGATGTTCTCCTATACGTCGTCGTTCAACGGAAACATCAGCAACTGGAATACCTCTAACGTCACCAACATGGGCTGGATGTTCTACGGTGCGGACTCGTTCAACCAGGACATCGGTAGCTGGGATACCTCCAGCGTTACCGACATGATCGGGATGTTCGCCTATACGTCGTCGTTCAACGGAAACATCAGCAACTGGAATACCTCTAACGTCACCAACATGTACGGGATGTTCTCCTATACGTCGTCGTTCAACGGAAACATCAGCAACTGGAATACCTCTAACGTCACCAACATGAGCTATATGTTCTACGGTGCGCAAGTGTTCAACCAGGACATAGGCAGTTGGAACACCTCCAGCGTCACCGACATGAGCGATATGTTCTACGGTGCGCAAGTGTTCAACCAGGACATAGGCAGTTGGAACACCTCCAGCGTCACCAACATGAGCTGGATGTTCTACGGTGCGCAAGTGTTCAACCAGGACATAGGCAGTTGGAACACCTCCAGCGTCACCGACATGAGCTGGATGTTCTCCTATACGTCGTCGTTCAACGGAAACATCAGCAACTGGAACACCTCCAGCGTCACCAACATGAGCTGGATGTTCCGCTATGCGTCGTCGTTCAACCAGGACATAGGCAGTTGGAACACCTCCAGCGTCACCGACATGAGCTGGATGTTCTACGATGCGTCGTCGTTCAATCAGGACCTGTCCGGATGGTGCGTTACGAGTATTGGTTCTGAGCCGAGTAATTTCGATAACGGCGCTCCTATTGAGTCACAGCCTGAAAACCTGCCGGTGTGGGGAACGTGCCCGCCGCAGCCATGATGAAAGGTGCCGGGGTTATTATAAACTGTGCCGGTCATACTAGTTATGCCGTTGGAGGACGGTGACATTAAAGCGAGGAATTGTTATAATAGTGAGGGGATAAAATGATGCAAGTATATGGGGAATTAAAATGAGGATGGAGAAGGAAATGAGAAAAGCAATTCTAAGAATTTCAATGTGTGTAGTGGTTCTGTGTCTAATCAATTCAACAGAAGTCTTTGCCGTTGGGTGTCCATCGGCTGACGTGACCGGCGACTGTAAAGTAAACCTTGAGGATTTAGCGGTAACGGCATCTCAGTGGCTGGATGATAGGACTCATTTATTTATAACGACCTGGAACACGTACCTCGGAGCCGGGGCGACGGTTACATTGGCGCTAGCCGGTGATGTGGACGCTGAGATCGACTGGGGGGATGGCACTTTCGAAACGGTAACCACTTCTGGTTCGCATGTACACGACTACGGTATCGACGGGATGTATACCGTCTCGGTTACTGGCAGCGTGGGCGCGTACAATAGCTTTGGCAACGGCGGTACGATTTCCGAACGTGGAAAGCTTATTAGCGTCGATAGCTGGGGGCAACTGGGTTTTACCAGCATGCAGGGTGCGTTCTATGAGTGCGGGAGCCTGGTTTCAGTGCCGGGTACTTCGGACGGTCTTGAGGCCGTCACCGACATGGGCTATATGTTCAGCAGAGCGTTGGTGTTCAACGGTGACATAGGCGGCTGGGATACCTCCAGCGTTACCTACATGGACGGGATGTTCAACCATGTGTTGGCGTTTAATCAGGATATTGGCGGCTGGGACACCTCCAACGTTGAGGACATGAGCTATATGTTCGCGGACTCGTTCAACCAGGATATAGGCGACTGGGATACCTCCAGCGTTACCAACATGAGTTATATGTTCGGCTATGCGTCATCGTTCAACCAGGATATTAGCGACTGGGATACCTCCAGCGTCACCAACATGTATTCGATGTTCCGCGATGCATCTTCGTTCAACAGTGACATAAGCGGCTGGGATACCTCCAGCGTCATCAACATGTCAGCTATGTTCAACAATGCGCCGGCGTTCAACGGAGCCATAGGCGGCTGGGATACCTCCAGCGTCACCACCATGAACGGGATGTTCCAGTATGCGTGGTCGTTCAACCAGGACCTGTCCGGATGGTGCGTGACAAACCTTATTACTTCACCGCCGACCTATTTCGATACCGACGCCTTCAATTGGTTCCGGCCGCGACCGGAGTGGGGGACCTGCCCTCCGGGTTTCGTAACGACGTGGGACACGAGCCTCGGAGCCGGTACAACGGTTACCCTTGCACTGGCTGGTACTGTGGACGCTAAGATCGTCTGGGGTGACGGTACTGTTGAAACCGTAACCACTGAGGGTCCGCACACGCACGATTACGATTACGATAGAAGCTGTACTGTTATAGTTCTCGGTAGCGTAGGCGCATACAACAGCTATGGCAACGGCGGTGGGATTGGCGAGCGAGCAAAGCTTATAAGCGTCGATAACTGGGGGCAACTGGGCTTTAGCAGCATGTACCGTGCGTTCTATGAGTGTTCGAACCTCGTAACAGTTCCGGGTACTTCGTACGGGATCGAAGCCGTCACCAGCATGTACAGGATGTTCTGGGGTGCGGACTTGTTCAACGGGAACATCGGCGGCTGGGATACCTCCAGCGTCACCAACATGTATGCGATGTTCCGCGAGGCGTCGTCTTTCAACCAAGATATAGGCGACTGGGATACCTCCAGCGTTACCAACATGAGTTATATGTTCGGCTATGCGTCGGCGTTCAACCAGGATATAGGCGACTGGGATACCTCCAGCGTTACCGGTATGAGCTATATGTTCTACTATGCGTCGTTGTTTAACCAGGATATTGGCGGCTGGAAGACCTCTAAAGTCACCAGCATGCAAGATATGTTTAACGGTGCGTCAGTGTTTAACCAGGACCTGTCGGGATGGTGCGTTACGAATATTCCTTCTGAGCCGAGTAATTTCGATACTGGCGCCCCCATTGCGTTACAGCCTGAAAAACTGCCAAAGTGGGGGACGTGCCCCCCGTGATAGGCTAAATCAACGGTCTGTGTGCTGCCTTTAAGGTTTGTTGGCCAAATCCTAAGCACGAAATCCGAATATCGAAATCCGAAACAAACTGCCTTCAGGCAGATAACTATGTGGTCCATTATCATGTTAGCGTAAAACATGCTTCGATAAGTACGGTAGCTATGCTTTCGCTTTAATAACTGTACTAAAAGCTAATGATCTAAACTATTCCAGCCTTCCGTCTTCGCTAAAGCTTCGACGCGACAGGACGGCTGGATTAAAAGGTTGATTTTGCCACAGCCGCCGTCGCCAAGGCTATGGCGAGCCAGGGAGGAAAAAGAGAACAGAGAGGCCACAGAGGGCAGAAAAGAATAACAAAGGGTTAATAGTCAAGTGTCCTTGTAATCCCTTGAAACTATGGTTTAGATAGCTTCTAAAAAGGGACAAAAAAAGGTTCCACCACCTAGGGCGTAAACTAAGGCGTAAACTGACACCTTTAATTATCCCCTCTGGGTGGTTATTGTAGTTTTATCTGCCTGGGAAATCGACTGAAATTTTTGTCAATGCAGGACTGCTGACCTCCATATCACTTGATAATTAGTCAATTCCGTGTAAAATCGTCAGAATGAATGATAAACAGAAACATCCATTTAAAATGATAGCTCGGTTGGTTCACCTTCTTTTTGAGCCTAATAAAACTGATGGCTGTGTCCAGAAGAGCTATAACAAGATAAGCTCTGGCTATGATGAGGTATGGACAAATCATATGAGAGGACTGACCAGTGATCTCATTGATCAGTTAGATATACAGCAAGGATGGGAAGCAATTGATCTTACATGTGGAACTGGTTTTGCAACAAACCTTATAGCTCAAAAAACAGGCCAAAAGGTAATCGGTGTTGATAGCTCAGAGGGGATGTTGGCAGAAGCTAAAAAGAGCTATGGTCAAACTTGTGATTTTATAAACGCCGATGCCTTAGATCATCTTAAGGGTTTGCCGGACAACTGTCTTGACCTGATAACATGTTGCTGGGGTCTTGGCTATTCAAAGCCTTTTGCCATTGTCAGAGAGATCAAGCGTGTTCTTAAAAAAGGCGGTAACGTCGGTATCATCGATAATAGCTTGTTTTCGCTTAGAGAGGTTATTTTCTGTTCATTCCTTACGTTCATGGAACAACCCGAAAAGCTTCAAAACTTAATGCGATTCTGGTTTCTGATGGGTAGCAGGCACTTATGTCTTTATTATCGCTTATTAAGGCTTAAGCCTAGAAAACATTGGGGTGGTGAAAAATCATATACCGTAGAAAACGGAAAGATGGCTGTAGAACGACTTCAAGCAACGGGAGGAGCAGCAGGTTTTGAATACGCTGCAAACGATGAAGACTCGGAACAGATATTTAACCGATTCGCTGAGATCATCGAAGAAAAGCATCTAAAACCCGATGGCATTACAATAACTCATCGATACTTAGGGGCAATAGCATTCAAATGATACCGGCCTTGATCAAACTTATGAGGTTATACTATGCCTTGCCATTGTCGTGTGGCTTTGTCGTTGTAGTCTATTATTTACGAGGTGCAAATCTGTCTCCTATCCGTCATCAGCTTTTATCAGCCTGGGTTTCACTATGTACTACTATTTCTGCTGCATACATCTTCAACGATGTTTGCGACATGGAGATAGATATGATTAATGCACCTCATAGGGCTCTGCCTCAAGGCAGGATACAAAGGAAAACTGCTTTAGCATGGTCAATGATTTTTTTCGTTGCCAGTCTCGTATTAGCTGGCCTTTGCAACAAACTGTTTCTGTCGGGCATGGGCATCTTAATTCTTTTATTACTGTTTTATAATATATATTCAAAACGCATCGGCCTGCTCAAGGATTCATTGGTTGCTTTGTTGGTGGTTTCTATTTATCCGCTCGCATTTATTTTAACTGAGCCTGTCCAGACACCTCGGCTCCAATCGTTATACATCTTCCCTATATGGCTGTTTCTATCGACCTTAAGTTATGAAATGCTTAAGGATATTCGAGACATAAAGGGAGACAAGACAGCTAATGGCAAAAGCATTGCTGAGTATAGCGTCAAAAAAGGGTTTAATATTTCTGCAAAGCTTATAGCTGTTATAGCAAGCCTGATCAGCATCATTCCATATGCTCTAGGGTATTGCAGAGAGATATATCTGGGAGCTTCAATTATTGCTATAATTTTAGCAGTTTTATCTATTCGAAAGAAGCCATCGATAGCAATTCGATATATCTATATGGAAGTGTTCTTAATCACTGCTGGCTCTGCTGTGGATTTGTTGGTGTATGGCCCTTGAGTAGTCCCTCAAAGACACCTGGCAGCTTATCATCACGTTTATGGGCATCACATATCTTAACGCTTTTATCTTTGCAGATCGGAAATTCTAATGTCGCTTCGGAGCTTACTTCGTTGCAAATCTCTTTAGCGAAACAGCCACATCTTGGCAAGTTAAACCATTTGCTCATTCTATTCCATATTTCCAATAGCGGCTCTTCAGTTATATTGCCCATAGATATTTGAGTCAGATCACAAGGACAGACATTACCTACTGCATCAATGAACAAATGATGATAGCCAGCACCACAGCCGAACATCTCATCGGACTCTAAGTGTGCAAAGCTTGCTATGGCTGGGCCCTTGCCTTTACGATTCCATTGCTTATGGAAATCAGCCAATCTTTTAGACTCGTCAGAGTTTAACATCTGACACTGATCGTCACTATATCTACCTGTTGGAATTGGCTCAAGTATCCTGAACTCATGGACACCAAGCTTGGTTGCCAACTCCGCCATCCTTTGGATCGTTCCATCGTTTAACTTATCACGAGTCCCAACTGTTGATATGGCTGTGTATAGCCCTGCTTCCTGAGACAACTTTATCGCTCTTATGCCCTCGTCAAAAGAACCAACCACCTTTCTTACTTTGTCATGATCTTCGGACTTATCCGATTCCAGGCCGATCGTAAGGCAGTTTAAACCGGCCTTGTCTAGACTCTCAGCCAGCTCTTTATTTAGTCTATGGCCTGTGGAGAACATAACGCAATTGGTATCGCCGGTAGCTTCAACTAACTTTACAATATCATCTCTAAGCAAAGGCTCTCCGCCAGTAAAGCCAATGGTGATCGTTCCAATGGATTTGATCTGCTCAATAGCCTCAATTGCCTGTTCGGTATCCATATGACCGGCCATGTGCTCGCCATAGCTACAATGCGGGCATTTAAAAGGACATCTGTCTGTTACTGCAAAATATGTTGAAAATGGAACTCGTTTTCGCTCGAACACTACTTCAAGGAATTTAGTAAACGCCTTTGACGGATAAGGCGGGAAGAACGTATTAACATACAATTTGCCCTTATGATGCTGAGGGTTTTCATGACACAACATCTTCGCCATATAGCAAAGGTGCTTTATAGATAGGCTCCTAAAGCATTTTGCAAATACTGGTGCTAGTTTGATCCAGTCGCTGATCTTCATAGGTCTTGTTCGGTTGTTGTATTTAAAATCGCTGGATTATTCTTATAAAACTTTATAACACCGCTACTGATCCAGCCTAAGATTATACCTGCTATCATCCCAAAACCTGAACCCAAAACCATAAACAAAAAGTTTGACACCTCATGGGCTATCATCAAATAACCATGCACTATTGATGAAGCAGCGGCTCCTGTTACCGCACCAATTACAATTGCATAACCTGCCATACTTACATTGGCATTATATTTTTTATAAATTCCTCCTATGATCACCACGAAGCAAACACCGATTACAAACCCACTGATACCGCCAATGAATGGGCCAACAAAGGGAGCCTCACTCCAAAGATCATCATAAATCAACCCTGTCAAAGCACCCAACGCTGCCCCGATCAGTGCTGCTGATAATCCAATCCCAACTGCGAATCCACAAAAGATATTTAGAACCTCCCTATTTACCAATAATATTCTTAAAAATATAACGGCTAATATCGAGCTGATGATGACATACGGAATTATATGATCAGGCCTTAGAATATTACTGCCGTCTTCTGTTTTCCATCGCAAAGAAGGAAGATATCTTTTTTTGACACCCTTTTCTATAACTTTATTAGCTAAGAATACATCGATATATTTGTCGTCTTTTGCTAGTTCAGGACCTCCAACCTGGTTCCAACCGCCCTGACCTTCAAAAACTAAGATCATATCCTTTGGTATGGGACCTTCGCACTCGAAAACATTTTTGTTTAGCGTAAACGGAAAGGTCTCTTTATCGCTTTTATATTTTTTAAAAACACCATATTTCTCTTCACCATCCTCTGCCAGTTTCAACATAATATCACACCATTTGTCCTTTTCAGGAAACTGACCGTCATTCTCCCGGGAATAATCCAATAAGCCGCGTCCTACAGAAGAAAGAGGATCTGGCCCGCTATCGTAGTTCAAAGCATAAACTACCGCCAGTGTCGCCATTAACAATGCAATAAGAATTATAGGTATGATTATATACCACCGTCTTGGCATACGTCTAATTTCAGGCTTAACCTGAGAAGTCTCTTCGATATTATTAGAAACAGTTTCTTGTGGAGTGTTATTTTCTTCTGTCATGATTAGTCCCCTACAATAATAACATCAAGTTTATTAGATGATCTGATTATCATACTGCCGACCAATCCGGGTACAGCCATCCCCTTGTATCATAACAATAAGTCTAAATCCCCGAAAACGGAAAAGCAATAAAAAAAAAGGTAATTTCCACAGATTTCCTCCGTCTTCGCTAAAGCTTCGACGGGACAAGAAAGCTATGGCACGATAAGATGGCGAGCCATGAATGAAAAGCGATGAATTATGAGTTTGACTACTGGTTTTCGCGGTGTGTGTCGAAGATGTGCGAGATGACATCCCTTCTTGTTACGATGCCTACCATCTTGCCTTTTAACAGGACAGGAAGCCTTCTGAACTTGTTTTTCATGAGACACGAGCAAAGGGCAGTCATGGATTCTGTGGCTTCTATTGTTACTACGTCTTTTGTCATGAAATCTTCGACGAGCATGCCTTCTTCTTCGGTATTATAGGTTTTTTCCTGAATACGGATTGCAAGTGCCAAAACATCCTTCTCTGAAATGATCCCAATGACCTCGTTGTCGGTGTTTACAACCGGCAGTCCCGTTATGTTAGACTTTACCAGTTTCTCAATGGCTTCGGTGACAGAGGTTCCTTTTTCGACGGTCACTACGTCCGATATCATAATGTCATTGATCCATTTCATTGTATATTCCTTAACGGCAGTTCTGTTACTTTTATAATAGTTTTTTCGGACAATCTTGTTGCAGGCTTTACTATATTTTATTGTCAATGGATCAAGCTTGTTTCTGTGTTCGTCCGATAAAAAAGTGTTTGTCCTGCCAACAGGGGTTTGGTCATTTTTTTTGCGATTATTCTTTTCTGATTTTGCAACAGTTAAAATGTTTTGTAAGCTTTAAGCGTGTGAAGACCGTAAACAGCATTGTAGGGAGATACAATGGAATCTTTAGATAGTGTATCGAGCCAATCAAATATTCCGGGCCTGGTACAGCCGAAACAAGAGAGTACGCTAGTGGAGAATAATCTGGTTTCCGGAAAGATCACTGCCAATGCGATGCTCGAGTTTTTGGAGGAAAGGGCAGCGACGGCGGATGCGGCAAGTTCGACATACAGCGACCAAGCGGAGAAGATCAAACAACTGGCTGCTGAGATAAAAGAAAAAATGATAGAGCTTGAGGAAATCACCAAGGAGATCGCCGGCGGTGATATGAACCTCGAAGAGATCACTAAAGAGAAGAATCAGATGGAGCAAATAATAGATGCTGAGGCTGAGGATGCAGGTTCTAACGCACTTCTTAACGGCGGACATGTCGTCGGGCTTTCGAATGCGGCGGATGCGGTCAGCGATAAGGTCAGCATTAAAACGATCTATGAGGAAAGATTTTCAACAGAGGCAGGAGAACATGCCAGAGGCAATGCTTAACACCCTTTAGGGCTTATTGCCCAAATCCTAAGTACTATCCGCCGTCGCCAAGGCTATGGCGAGACAGGAATCCGAAATCCGAAACAAGCAATAATGACCAAAATACAAATGATCCAAACGGTTCTGACTTCCGTCTACGCCTGAAGGCTTCGACGCGACAGGTCGTCAGAATTGGGTTTAAGATTTTGGACATTAGAATTTTCTATTTGTTTCGTATTTGAGCAACGCTCCCTTTAGTGCGTTATCATGGAGAGAAACAGTGGTGTTAGTTTTTAAGGGTCCTGGTCGGCGTTCCTTATTTTCTTTAAGAGCTCTTTTCTTGTTTTGACGCGCAGCTTTGCATTTTCGTACCTTCTTTTTTCATCGTCTGTTTCCGGTATGATAGGTATTACGGGAGTTGGTTTTCTGTTTTTATCGAGTGCGACAAAAGTAAGGTGTGCGGTTGTTGCTCTTACAGTTTTTCCTGTAAGCGGGTTTTCTTTTATGACCTGTACACCAACTTCCATCGAAGTGCGTGAGACATAGTTTACGGATGCTTTAAGCAGGACATGATCTCCAATATAGATCGGATGTCTAAAGTTTATCGAGTCGATGCTGACGGTAACGATGTCTGTTTTGCAGTGTCTTTGTGCGGCGAGCGAAGCTACCATGTCTATCCATCCCATTATGACTCCGCCGAAGGCTGTTCCTGAAGGGTTTGCCTGGTCTGGCATAACGAGGTATCTTGATTGTACGGCGCTTTGGCTGGGTGTTTTTGAGTTTTTAGATCCGGTCATTTTTGCCTCCATCATATCGAGAGCGTGAATTCGTTCTATCAATTGCATATGATAGAGGTGGATGGCGAAAAAGCCAACGTTTTTTGGCTTAGAACGAAAAAAGTTATGTTTATTTGGTCGAATCGTTTTGCTAGTCGGAGAGGGCGTTTGCTCTTGCTATTAGCCTGTTTTTTCCGATCGCAGAGATGATGACGTCTTTTCTTGTTATTAGGCCTATAAGTTTTTTGCCGCTAACGATGGGCACTCTTCTGAAAGGGTTTTGCATAAAGCACTGGCATGTGTCTGCGAGATTGTCGTCGGGCCTGAAAGTCGTGATGTTTGTGGACATGAAATTTTCGACTGTATTGTTCTGCATCTCTGTTGGTGTTCCTGTCATTAAGTGGTATGCGATGCCTAAGAGATCTTTTTCTGAAACTATGCCCACCAGTTCCATATTTTTCTCAACTACGGGCAGCCCGGTGATCTTGTGCTCGACAATCAGTTCAAGGGCCTCGGTGACGGGTGTGTCTTTCCTTACGACTATCAGATCTGTTTGCATTATGTTTTTAATTTTTAGCATATTAGTCATCCTTAAGTTATGGGACGTTGTTCTTCGGCGAAAGCGACCTATGCAGTCACATTAAACTATGTATACGTGCATTCGGCAATAATACGCAGGTACTTTAACGTTTTTTTGTTAATTATCGAGGTAGAATACGGCTTTTCTGTGCAAATAGGCCGATGCGTTTTCCGATGCTTCAAGTTATTTTGTGTGTGAATGAAAAGTTTCAAAAAAAAAAGTTTTTCCTTGACAATTGGTATTAGTTCGGTTATAGTGCGTTTATCAGTGGAGTGTTGTTTTTAGTTCACTGCATATCATGGGACGGGGGCCTGGAAACTACGTGGAGATGAGGCGGAAAAATGGGCAAGTTTTGTGCCGGTTTTTGTGCGCTCGTGATTTGATCATGTCTTGCCTGCATAATTTGTTTTTCGTTTGATTGTGCAGAAGTTCCGTAACTGTTTGCATAGAACGACATTGTGAACATTGTCTTTGCATGTTGCTGCAAACAAATTCAAACGACCTATTAAAATCAGTGCGGAGCATGTGTGCCCAAATTGCGTTCTTATAAGGAGCGGCCGGGTGCGAGATGAAAGGTGATGATGAAAAGAAAAGTTCTACCATTATTTTTATCGTTGTTAATATCGATGTCTTGCGGAAGTTTTGCTGTTTTGCATACTCTTGAATTTGACGAGTTTGGTTCTTCGCCGGCCGATATTTTTGCTGACGGGCTGAGTATCGATGGATTGACATTTGGTTATACTCCTGGCGGAGGCAGTTCGGATCAAGCTATATATAACGGAAGTTTTTCGCAAGAGAGCATTTTTCTTTCGGGCAATAGTCTTGAGGGCAAAGTCGGTGGCGAGTTGACGATCAATTTTGATATGCCTACTAATATGCTCCAATTTGATGCGGCAGTCGACGCGGCCAGTTCGGCAGCATATATGACGGTCGAGCTATTCGACGATGCGGGCGGACCGATGGACATCCAGTGGATTTTATTGAATCAGGTGCTTGATGGCGGACTTTTCGAGGGGCATTATTCTTTCAGTAATTCTTTTGATGGCGATTATGCCAGCAGTGCTGTTATCAATTTTAACGAAAGTGGAGCGACAGAATTTTATGTCGATAACCTTAGTTATATATCAACCCCTGAACCAGCAAGTATGATGCTGCTTGGTCTTGGCGGTTTGATTTTGAGGCGAAGAAGCGGAGAGTAGTAGAGAAAAACTTTATGTTGTACGGGGCCGTAGGTTGAAGAGCTTACGGCCTTTTTTTTGTGACTCGTGACTCGCGGGGACAGTATTATTCATTGCTATAAATATCTTATTGGATATTGCAAAGATTCTGCCGATGTGGTATAAGCTTGCTTTATAAGCTAAATAAGGCGGAATACATGGAAATATACGAATTAAAGACATCTATCAACGAGTTGACGGCCCGGATAGCAACGATCCGGGACTGGCTTTGACTTGCCTGCCAAAACAACGCTCCAAAACGAATTAGAGGGCAAGATCGCTGCGGTCGGTTTTTGGGACAATCCTGAGATGGCGCGTAAAGTTGTTTCCCAGCTTAGCGCGGTTAAGAGCATCACTGGTCCAGTTAACGAGATAGCTTCTGCGGGGACCGATCTTGCGGAACTGATGGAACTTGCAGAGGAAGAAAATGACGCCGAGACGCTGGAGAGTATAGAAGCGGATATAAAAACGGTCTCTGCGAAATGCGATAAGATCGAAGTGGCTGGGATGCTAAGCGGTGAGGACGATATGCGTGGGTGCTTTTTGAGCATTCATGCAGGAGCGGGGGGTACCGAGAGCTGCGACTGGGCTAATATGCTGCTGCGCATGTACACTCGATATTTCGAGCGGAACAAATATAAGTATGAAGAGCTTGATATTACGCCTGGTGAGGAGGCTGGGATCCGTTCGATCACGATACGGGTCAGCGGCGATTTTGCGTTCGGTAAACTTTCGTGCGAGAGCGGAGTGCATCGGTTGGTGCGGATAAGCCCGTTCGATTCGCAAAAGAGACGGCATACGAGTTTTGCGGCGGTCGATGTTGTTCCTGAATATGACGACGATGTTGAGACGGAGATAAACGATGACGATCTTCGGTTCGATTTTTACAGGGCCAGCGGGGCAGGCGGTCAGCATGTTAACAAGACGAGTTCTGCAGTGCGGATAACTCATCTGCCGACAAATATTGTTGTGCAGTGCCAAAACGACCGGAGCCAGCATAAAAATAAGGCACAGGCGATGAAAATGCTCAAGGGGCGACTTCGTATGCTTGAGCAGCAAAAACGGGATGCAGCGACGGCGGAACTGTATGGTAATAAGGGAGATATCGCCTGGGGGAACCAGATCCGCAGCTATGTCCTGCAGCCATATCAGATGATAAAGGACCATCGGACAGATTTTCAAAAGGGAAATGTTGACAATGTTCTCGATGGTGATATAGAAGGGTTTATAGAAAGCTATCTTCGATTTCGTTCCAGTGCCAAAAGTAAGTAGAAAGAATAAGTTAGCCACGAATTACACGAATGAAAACACGAATTGTTTCAGCCTTCGGCTGAATAAAAGGTTGTTTTTGCCACAGAGGAAAAAGAGAACACAGAGGACACAGAGGTTTAAAAGGGAAAGAATGGATTCCAGCACCTAAGGCATAAACTTTCGCTGGAATGACAAAATGGAAATGATCTTGGAATAATTTGTGAAAGATATTTTAAGGGAATAATACGATGGCAAAAGAGATTATCAGTGTAACGGTTACGTCGAGGAAAGCTAATGCGATCGAGGTTAAGGCGGATGTGCTTGCGGTGGGAGTCTTTAGTGATGATAAGACGAACAAGATTTGCAAGGCGATAGATAAAAAGGTCGCAGGCGCGATAGAAAAACTTAAGAAGCTTGGTGATTTTAAGGCGGATGCCAAGGAGACGGCGATAATCTATGGCGATGGAAAGATCGCGGCTAAGCGTGTTATGCTGGTTGGGCTCGGTAAGAAGAAAGAGCTTAAGGTCGGCGTTGTTCGCGATGCGGCAGCGATGAGCGTCAGTAAGGCAGTGGGGCTTAAGGCGAAAACGATAGTCATTGCGATCAGCGAGGCTGTGGGCAAAAAGATCGGCGGCGAAACGCTCGGTCAGGCGATGGCGGAAGGGGCCTATTTCGGCAGCTATCGGTATGACGAGTATGTTGGCAAAGGCGACGACGATAGACTTAGCAGCTTAAAAGCGAGCATAGTCGATGGCGACGGAGCGAAGTCAAAGCAGATATCTAAGGGCGTAAAGGCCGGGGTCATCATCGGTCAGGTGCAGAGCTTTGCACGCACGATAGCAAACCGGCCCGGCAATGTTATTACCCCTAAGAGCCTTGCGGAGATCGCGAAAAAGGTTGCAAGGCAGACGCCGGGGCTTAGCTGTACGGTGTTCGATGACAAGCAGCTTAAACAGAAAAAGATGGGCGGCATATTAGCAGTCGGTTCGGGGTCGGCGAGTAAGCCGAGGATGATCGTTCTAAAGTATACATCCAAAAAGAAAACATCGAAAAAGATCGGGCTGGTTGGTAAGGCGATCACATTCGATTCTGGCGGGATAAGCATTAAGCCTTCTGCGGGTATGCAGGATATGAAGTTCGATAAGTCGGGCGGGGTTGGAGTGCTCGGTGCGATGAAGGCTATCGCACTGCTTAAGCCAGCGGTAAATGTTATCGGTATCATTCCGTCGGCGGAGAATATGCCTTCGGGAGCGGCTTGCCGGCCCGGCGATATTATTACGTCGTATAGCGGTAAGACTATCGAAGTGCAGAACACCGATGCGGAAGGGCGGCTGATCCTTTGTGACGGATTGCATTATGCGGTGCAGCAAAAGTGCGATACGATCGTTGACATTGCAACGCTTACGGGGTCGTGTATGGTTGCACTTGGTAAGTATATGGCGGGATTGATGAGCAACGACGACGAGCTTGTTAAAAAGCTGCAAAAGGCATCCGAGCAGAGCGGTGAAAAAGTTTGGCATCTTCCTTGCGGCGATGAGTATAGTAAGGAGATCAAGAGCAAGATCGCCGATCTTAAGAATATCGGCAGCAGGTGGGGCGGTGCGAGTACTGCGGGATCGTTTTTGAAAGAGTTTGTCGGTGATACGAAGTGGGCGCATATCGATATGGCGGGCGTTGATATGTTCGATAGTACCAGCGAGCTCGGCAGTGTCGGCTCGACGGGTTTCGGCGTGAGATTGCTAACGAATTTTGTATTGAATGAAGCAGGGTCGTAACTCGGAGAAAAAGAAACCGCGGATTTCGCGGATTACACGGATTTTATAAAACACGAATTTTAAAAAATAAAAATGGAAAATCGCATATTGAAATTCAAAATTATTTATTGTTACGATTGATTACTGCTTTCGCAGATAATAAACAGTGGTAATTGTAATGTTTTTTTTGCCACAGAGGAAAAAGAGAGCAAAGAGGACACAGAGAAAAGAGGAATAAAGCCGATTGAAGATAAAGAAATAAGAATGTGGAATATCGCCTGCGGCGATGCTGATCTGTGGATCGGTCGCTTCGCTCAGGATGACAAATGTCAAGCATGTTGTAATTGTGAAAACGGATTCCAGCTTTCGCTGGGATGGCAAAGAGCAAAGAAGCATATTTGAAAGAGAATATCATGGGGCAAGAACCTGAAAGAAAAGTCGATCTAAAGCGTATTGAAAAAGCGGTCCATGAGATACTGATCGCGGTCGGTGAGGATCCTGATCGTGAGGGTTTGCGTGATACGCCGGCACGGGTTGGGCATATGTATCAGGAACTGCTTGCGGGAATGAACCACGATCCTAAAGAGCATATAACCAGCGTTTTCCATGAGGATTACGACGAGGTTGTTCTGCTTCGGGATATTCCTTTTTATAGTGTTTGCGAGCATCACATGATGCCGTTTATCGGTAAGGCTCATATAGCTTATCTTCCGGACGGTAAGGTTCTTGGTATAAGTAAGCTTGCACGAATTTTGGATTGTTTTGCCCGTCGATTGCAGGTTCAGGAGCGTATGACCAGCCAGGTTGCGGATTTTCTGATGGAGAGCCTTAAACCAAAAGGCGTGGCGGTTGTAATCGAAGCGTCGCATAGCTGTATGACGATCCGCGGTATAAAGAAGCCCGGGTCTGCGATGGTGACATCTGCGCTTCGTGGTATATTTATCCGTGATCCGCGAAGCCGCAGCGAGGTCTTGGGCTTGATGAATATAGATCGATAAAGACGGCATTTGCGAATCCAGCAACTAAAAGATTTAGCCACGAATTGCACGAATGAGAACACGAATTATTCCAGCCTTCGGCTGGATAAAAGGTTATTTTGCCACAGAGAAAAAAGAGAGTACAGAGGACACAGAGAATTAAAAGATAGAAAAAAAGAGTTCTTTCGCCCTTTCGAGGCTTATGTGAAGCAAGTTTTAATTGACTTGGTGTGGATGGGTTTTTAAAGATGCATAAATTGGCACGTGAAGTTCGTTTTTGTGTCGACCCTTTCAGCATTGAAAGTGTTGTAGGCGCCAATTCGTATACGGCTAAGCCCTGCGGGGATGGAGTGTCGATATATTTCGGATTGATGGCAGAGCTTGAGGGTGCGGTCGATGGCGATACTGGGTTTGTGGTTAACGTTACCGAGATCGATAAGGCAATACGAGGCAAGGCTGTGCCGGTGTTTGAGGATTGCGTGCGGGAAAATTTCGGTAAAGGCAAATCGGTTAGTTACTTCGATCTTTACCGGTTACTTAAAAAGAGCTGGGTGCTTATCGGCGGTGAGTTTGGGAACAGTAAACTCAGCAAGCTTGTTTTGTCGGTTAATCCGTTTAGAAAACTTTCGATAGATTCGGAGGATAGTGACGTGTTTTATTTTAGTGAGAAATTTGAGTTTGCGGCGATGCATCGTCTTTGGAACGAAAAGTTTAGCGAAAAAGAAAACTATGCTCATTTCGGTAAGTGTGCAAATCCTAACGGGCACGGGCACAACTATCATGTTGAGGTTACGATTAAACGGACAGGCAGCGACGAGGGGGTCGGCTGGGGCGGTGCGTTTGAAAGGGTCGTCGATGATAACTTTATCAATGTTGTCGATCATAAGAATTTGAACGAAGATGTGGCTGGGCTAAAGGGTAAGAATCCGACGGTCGAGAATATTACTTCGTTCGCATGGGGGCAGCTAAAAGGCAAGTTCGACGGGGCCGAGCTTGAGAGCATAACTGTCTGGGAAACGGACCGGGCATACTGCACTTATCGTGGTTCGTCCCCGATGTGAAATCGGGATTTCGCTTCGCTCAAGATTCGTGATTCGTGACTCGAAATTCACTTGTAAATCGGGGTAATCCGGTCTTGAAAGAGGCGGAAGCGGTTTTTTGTTGTCGGCGGGGTGATAAATGGCATTGTGTTTTGTGTGTATGTCTTTAGCATGCAAGTCTTTATATCAATAGTGCGGTTGGGTTTTAATTCGTTTTTTATCTGTAAAATCATGTATGAATGTGCTATCTTATTGCTCTGTATATATAGTAGGCGGAGTCTGCGCGTTGGTTCGGTGTAACCGACGGAAACGGAGTGTGTCTTGATAGCGTAGAGCGTACAGCGTTTAGCGGGTAGGACGCCTGCGGCGTCGCCAGCCTTTCGGCTGGTTTGGGTTTTAGCTTTGCAGGCTTTTTAGTTTTTTTGGCGGTGATTTATGAAGGCATTGGTTACAGGCGGTGCGGGATTTATTGGGTCTCATCTTTGTGAGCGTCTTTTGGAAGACGGTTATGAAGTTTGTGTGATCGACGATCTTAGCACGGGCAGACTTTCGAATATTGAGCATCTTTTGGACGGTGCGAAGATAGAGTTTGTCGAAGGCAGCGTTCGGAACAGAGATGTTATCGAGCCGCTTATTGAAAAGTGCGATGTTGTTTTTCATCTGGCGGCGGCGGTCGGTGTGCAGCTTATCGTTGATAAGCCGGTGCATACTATCGAGACGAATATTCACGGGACCGAGATCGTGCTTGAGTATGCGAATAAGTATTCCAAGAAGGTGCTGATAACTTCGACGAGTGAGGTCTATGGGAAAAGCGAAAATATTCCCTTCCATGAAGATGACGATATGATTTTAGGTAGTACGATGTTTTCGCGTTGGTCGTATGCGTGCAGCAAGGCGATAGACGAGTTTTTGGCGTTTGCGTATCACAAGCAATACGGCTTAAAGGTTGTTGTGTGCCGGTTGTTCAATACGATCGGGCCAAGGCAGGTCGGTCATTATGGGATGGTTGTTCCGCGGTTTGTCGAGAAAGCTCTAAAGAACGAAACGATCCAGATATACGGTGACGGGGAGCAAAGCCGGTGTTTTACGTATGTTGGGGATGTGGTGGATGCGATCGTAAAACTTTCCAGATGTGCAGAGTCGGCGGGTAAGGTTTTAAATATAGGTTCAGACAGAGAGATCAGCATTAATGAGCTTGCCGATCTGGTGATAAAAATGACTTCCAGCAAGAGCGGTAAAGAGTGTATCTCTTATGAAAAGGCTTACGGTGTTGCGTTTGACGATATGCTAAGGCGTGTGCCTTGCCTTGAGAGGATACAAGAAGCGATAGGTTATCAACCAAAGACGAGCCTCGAAGAGGCGCTTGAAATAATAATCGAAGATTTGAAAGGTAGAGACAAATGAAGATAGCAGTAGTTGGTGTAGGATATGTAGGTCTAGTAGCGGCGGGTTGCCTTGCAGAGGGCGGTAATCATGTTATCTGTGTTGACAACGATAAAAAGAAGATCGACGCTCTTAAGAAAGGAGTAATCCCGATCTATGAGCCGGGGCTAGCCGAGATCGTTAAAAGGAACGAAGCCGACGGGCGGTTAGTCTTTACGACGGATCTTAGCGAGGGAGTTAATAACTCTAAGGTTATCTTTATCGGTGTTGGGACACCAAGCTCTGCGGACGGGTCGGCTGATATATCTGCGGTGCTTGATGTTGCGGGCAAGATCGCCGAGTGCATGGACGGTTACAGGATAGTGGTTACCAAAAGCACTGTGCCTGTTGGGACGGGCAAAAAGGTTACCGATGTGATGAGTTCCAAGACGAAACAAAAATTCGATTATGTAAGCAATCCTGAGTTTCTGAAAGAGGGTTCTGCGGTCGAAGATTTCATGAAGCCTGACAGGATTATCATAGGCAATGAGAAGGAAGAGGTCAGAGAGGTCATGCGTCAATTGTACGCACCTTTTATGCGCAAAAGCAGCAGGATATTATTCATGGACACTGCCAGTGCGGAGATGAGCAAGTATGCGGCGAATACTATGCTTGCGACTCGTATATCTTTTATGAATGAGCTTAGCGGGCTTTGTGAAAAATACGGGGCTGATATCGAAAATGTACGAGCTGGTATTGGCAGCGATAGTCGTATCGGCAGTTCGTTTTTGTTCCCGGGTGTCGGATATGGCGGAAGCTGTTTTCCGAAGGATGTAAAGGCATTTGAGTTTATGGGCGATGCTGTGGGGTATCCGATGACGATAGCACAGGCTGTTCAGCATGTCAATTATCGGCAGCAGGACAGATTCGCACAGAAGGTATTGGATTATTTTGGCGATGAGGCGGCAGGAAAAAAGCTTGCGGTTTGGGGGCTTGCGTTCAAGGCGCGGACCGACGATGTTCGTGAGGCACCTTCGATACGTTGTATAAGGAAGTTTCTTGCGGCGGGGATAGAAGTGATTGCTTATGATCCTGAGGCGATGAAGGAAGCGAGCGAAGAGCTTGACGGTGCGATAACAACAGTCGAAAAGAGCTACGACGTGCTGGACGGGGCGGATGCGTTGGTGATATTTACAGAGTGGCAGGAGTTCAGGACTCCGGACTTCGATGTGATCGCAGAGAAATTAAATAAGGCAGTTATTTTTGACGGGCGAAATCTTTACGATCCTGAATATGTCCGCAAACAGGGCATTGAGTATCACAGCGTTGGAAGGGCATAGGGTATGAAAATACTTGTTACCGGAGCTGTGGGCTGCCTTCAGGCAGATAACATCGTGATCCGTTAGCTTGTTATGTGTAACACATGCTTGCGAAATTGTGTATTTTCTATGTTTCTCTGGGATGACAAAGCGTGTTGTGTTTGATGATGATTTTTTAGAATAGTGTTGATCTATGAAAATACTTATTACCGGAGTTGTGGGTTTTATCGGTTCTCATTTGGCTGAGCGATTGGCTAAGACGGGGCATGAGGTGACCGGTCTGGATTGTTTTAGCGATTATTATGCGCGGAGCCTTAAGGAGCTTAATGCTGCTGATGTAAAGAAAAGCGGTGCTGAGATATTGGAGCTTGATCTTGCGGCGGACGATCTTTGCGAGGCTGTTAAAGATGTCGAGGTTGTTTATCATTGTGCTGCTCAGCCTGGGATAAGCGATTCGACGAGCTTTGAGGCTTATAAACGAAATAATATAACGGCGACGCATAGATTGCTGGATGCACTGAAGGGGTCATCGTGCCTGAAGATGTTTGTCAATGTGTCTACGTCTTCCGTTTACGGTAAGTATGCGACCGAGAGTGAAGAGGCTGTGCCTGAGCCTGCTTCATTTTACGGGGTGACGAAATTGGCGGCAGAGCGAATGTCGCTGACCTTTGGAGCCGAAAACAATATGCCGGTTTGTTCACTGCGTTTGTTTTCTGTTTACGGCCCAAGGGAACGGCCCGAGAAGCTTTATCCGAAGCTTATCAAAAGTATTCTTGAAGATACGGAATTTCCACTTTACGAGGGGAGCAAAAAGCATCTTAGGAGCTTTACTTATGTCGATGATATTGTTGACGGGTTTGTCGCAGTGCTTGAGAATATGGATGTTTGCGCAGGTGAGATAATAAATATCGGTTGGGATCAGGAGCGGAGTACCGCTGACGGTATCAAGGCGGTCGAGGATGCTTTGGGTAAGAAGGCGAAGTTCAAAAAAGTTCCTGCAAGGCAAGGCGATCAACTTCGAACGTGTGCTAATATCGATAAGGCCAGAAGGCTTTTAGGGTATGACCCTAAGACGGAGCTTGTCAATGGCGTCAAGTCAGAGGTAGATTGGTATAAGAAAAAGATATTTGAAATAACAAAGGATTGGGAAGTATGAAAAAGGCATTGATAACAGGTATAACCGGTCAGGATGGATCGTATCTTGTGGAGCTTCTTCTTGGTAAGGGGTATGAGGTTTACGGGATAATCCGCAGAAGTTCGTCGTTTCATACCGGGAGGATAGACCATTTGTATAAGGATCCTCACGATCAGCCGAAGCTGAGATTGATCTATGGCGATCTGACTGACGGCGGCAATCTTTCAAAAGTGATCCATGATATTAAACCTGATGAGGTTTATAATCTTGGAGCGCAAAGTCATGTTCGTGTTAGCTTCGATATGCCGATCTACACGGCTGATACCGATGCGTTGGGTACGTTACGAATTCTTGAGGCGATCCGGACGATGAAAACTCCGCCGAAGTTTTATCAGGCATCAAGCAGTGAGATGTATGGTAAGGTAATGGAAACACCTCAGACTGAAACAACGCCTTTTTATCCGCGGAGTCCGTACGGATGTTGTAAGGTTTACAGCCATTGGCAGACTATTAATTATCGTGAGGCGTACGATCTGTATGCGTGCAGCGGTATATTGTTCAACCATGAGTCGCCTCGTCGGGGTGAGACGTTCGTTACCCGAAAGATAACCAGGGCGGCAACTCGCATTAAGTTGGGTTTGCAGGAGAAGCTTTTCCTGGGGAACCTTGATGCTAAACGTGACTGGGGTTTTGCGGGCGATTATGTCGAGGCGATGTGGCTGATGCTTCAACAGGACAAGCCCGACGATTATGTAATAGCAACTGGTGCGACTTATTCTGTGCGAGAGTTTCTTGACGAGGTGTTCGGCTATCTCGATCTTGATTGGGAAAAGTATGTCGAGATCGATCCGCGTTATTACCGTCCGGCTGAGGTTGATTTTTTGCTGGGTGATGCGACGAAGGCGAAAAAGGTGCTTGGGTGGGAGTCTAAGGTTTCGTTTAAGCAGCTTGCTAAGATGATGGCGGATGCGGATATGGTAATCGCGGAACGCGAAAAGATATTGAAGGACCACGGTAAATAGGTCGTGACTCGTGATTCGTGGGGCGTGAGATCGAGCGGGCATAGATATAAAGTGAATGGGGTGGGGCATTGAGATGTTTTGATGTCTATAAATCGACAAGCCAAAAACATACAATGAGTTTTAAAAAAGAACGGAGTGATTTACGATGCAAGTACCATTATTGGATCTAAAGGCGCAGTATGCGAAGATCAGGGATGAGATGTTGTCAGCGGTAACGGAGGTTCTTGATACGCAGATATGCATCAACGGTCCGCGGGTTACTGAGCTTGAAGAAAAGATCGCGGCAGCAAGCGATTGTAAATACGGGGTTGGTGCGTCGAGCGGTACCGATGCTATCTTAATGAGTTTGATGGCTCTTGGTGTGGGTGCAGGTGATGAGGTTATTACAACGCCGTTTACGTTTTTCGCGACGGCAGGATGCATTTACAGGTCAGGTGCGGCGCCGGTCCTTGTAGATATCGATCCTAAGACATACAACATCGATGCATCAAAGATAGAAGCGGCGATAACCGAAAGGACCAAGGCGATTTTGCCGGTTCATCTTTTCGGTCAGATGGCGGATATGGATGCTATTATGGCGATCGCTAAGAAGCACGATCTTTATGTTATCGAAGATGCGGCACAATCTGTTACCAGTACTTACAAAGGTAAAAAGGCAGGCAGTTTCGGGACGATCGGTTGTTTTAGTTTTTATCCGAGTAAGAATCTTGGCGGTATCGGTGACGGCGGTATGACGGTGACCAATGACGAGAAGGTCAAAGAGAACCTTTTGATAATGCGTAACCACGGCGGCGGGCATAAGTATTTTAATGAGGTTGTCGGCGGTAATTTTCGGCTTGATGCGTTGCAGGCGGCGGGGCTGTTAGTAAAGCTGCAATATCTTGACGAGTGGTCGCAGGGACGCAGAGACAACGCAGCGTATTATGATAAAAAGTTTGCCGGTTCGGTTGTTGAGACGCCGTACATCGATCCGGATTGTGTTTCGATCTATAACCAGTATGTGGTTCGTGTTCCGAAACGCGATGAAGTACTTGCGCATCTGCGTGAGAAGAATATCGGATGTTGTGTTTATTATCCGCTCGGCTTGCACATGCAGAAGTGTTTTGAGTATCTTGGATATAAAGAGGGCGATATGCCGGAAACCGAGAAGGCTTGCAGAGAAGTTATCGCACTTCCGGTCTACCCGGAGCTGACCGATGAGATGAAAGATTACACGGCGGATACTTTGCTTAAGTTTTTAGAGTAGCTAATTATAATTTGTTTAATGTAAAAGGTTTGAGTTATGGGTTTATCTTTGGTGACAGGCGGAGCGGGTTTTATCGGCAGCAACATGATCCGATTTTTACTGGACAAGGGCGAAACGGTTCGGGTGCTCGATAATTTTGAGACTGGCAAGCATGAGAACCTTGAAGAAATAAAGCACGATATCGAGATCATCGAAGGCGATATACGCGATGAGGCAGTGGTTGCCAAAGCTGTTGCCGGTGCTGAAATTGTTTATCATTTTGCAGCGCTTGGTTCGGTTCCCCGTTCTATAGACGATCCTAAGACGACGCACGAAGTAAATGTCGATGGTGCTTTTAATGTGCTTGAGGCTTGCAGGGCGGCTGGTGTGAGGCGTCTGGTTTTTGCGTCGAGTTCGGCGATCTATGGAGAATGCGAAGTTCTTCCTCAGCATGAGGGATTGCCGATCGCACCGATCAGTCCTTATGGCGCGAGCAAGGCGATAGCGGAGATATATTTCAGAGCGTATTACGAAACGTATAAGTTTGAAACCGTGTGTTTGCGTTATTATAACGTGTTCGGCCCGCGTCAGGACCCTAACAGCCAGTATGCGGCGGCGATACCATTGTTCGTTTCGGCGTTACTGCGTGATGAGGCGCCGGGGATATTCGATGACGGCGAACAGTCTCGCGGGTTTACTTACATAGACAATGTCATGAACGCCAACTGGCTTGCAGCTAATGCAAAAGAGACGCACGGCGAGGCCCTTAATATTTCGACGAAAGACGCGGTTACCGTTAATACGGTTGTTAATACTATCAGAGAGTTGCTTGGTAAGGACATTGCTCCGAAGTATCTGCCGCCTCGTTTTGGCGATATCAAGCACTCGCTTGCCGATGTTAGTAGGGCGAAAGAGGTTATCGGTTATGAGCCTTTTGTTACTTTTGATGAAGGGATTCGCAAGGCGATAGACTGGTATAAGGAAAATCTTTAATAATATCGGACGCAGGTGCGATTTTTGCGGAAAAATCCCGCAATTATGGGACGGAGCTGCCGCCCAGCGTATTGCAGATATAATCGCAAGGCAATGAAGTGGTGTTAGCAATATGTCGATGTATACGTAAGTGATTTTGCAGAGCGGATTTATGCCGGCTTATGCCGGCTTATTTTTTCATTATAAAGCCTTGTTTTTGGGTGTTTTAACATCCGACAGGGACGAAGTTTGTCCATATTTGGCTGTGACTATGTTCGACATACGAAATTACCAAACAAACCCATTTTGGTCATGCTGCTTGGTGGGGTTTTGATAGTAATGACTCAACAGATGCATTGCAAGGTGCGATCAATTCTGGTGTTAGCAAAGTGGTAGTGCCATATATGGGCAGTGACTGGGTTGTTCGATTTATGATGGGGCATTGATGACTAAAAGCATAAAAAGACAATTCGCCATAAATGCTGGCAGTGGTTTCTTTGCTCAGTTTGTCACAGCTGGAGTCGGTTTTGTTCTCCTGCCGTACGCGATATGGCGGTTAGGCGATGAAGCATACGGCTTGTTTCAACTGGCCAGATCTGCGCTAGTATTTTTTATGTTCCTTCGAATGGGAATGGGCCCTACACTGGTGCGTTTTTGTTCAAAGGCAATCGCAGATAAAGCCCATGAAGATATTCATAAGATCAGCAGCTCTGCACAATTGATTTTAGGCGTTCTCGGTTTTATTGGTGCTGTTGGTGTGGTGATTGTGATACCGTTTTTTCTGCGGATTTATAATGTGCCGGAGGAACTGAAAGCTGAGACAATAGGTCTGCTTCTTTGCATGGCTGCATCACTTTTTTTGAATTTGCTTTTTATTGTACCCAATGGGTTGTTGTTGGGATGCAATCGTTACGATGTTGCAAATGGCATTGAAATTGCGGCTAATTTGTTGCGGTTGGGTTTAATCATAGCATGTTTTGAACTCATAGGCCCATCGATATGGTTGATGGGGCTTTGCATGTTCTCAGCTCAATTTTTCCGATTTGTGTCGTTATTTGCCTTCGCTTATAAATACCTGGGAAAAGCAGTTTTCTTTTCTGTTAAAGTAGTAAATAGAGCATCGCTGAAGTCCTTGTTTAGTTTTGGTGCATTGAATTTAGTCAATACCATAGCAAACTATTTTGTTATTCAGGGCCCTATATTAATTATTGGTGCAGTTCCAGGCCTTGGCCCAAAGGCAGTGGCGATGTTTTCGCCGGCAATTTTAATAGCGACTTCCCTACAGAGTTTCCTGGGGCAGATGAGCAAGCCGTTGGTTCCCCTTGCGAGCAAAGCGCAGGCCGACGGGAATACTCGACACCTTGGCCAAATGGCTATACAAGTTGCAGGTGTTATTGTAAGCGTTGGCTTGCTAATTGTTCTTCCATTAACTATCTATGGTCAAGAAATTATTGGACTTTGGTTGGTACAGGCAGAAAGCGATATATGGCTTTTGATAACCATAATGGCTGTCGGGATAGTTTTATCGCGTTCTGCAGCAGCGTTGTCGTATATTGCATTAGGCGGCGGCAGTATATTGCCGGAAGTTTACAGCCAGGTCGTTTTGGGTTTTATAACTTTTGCAGGTGTTATTGTTGGCGCAAAAGTGTTTCAATGGAATTTATTATTAATCGGTACATTCATGACGATTGTGCGTTGCTTGAGATGTGCAGTTTATTTGCCTTGGGCTTACCGCAAGGCATTTAGTTTTGCAATGGGTGAGTATGTTACTAAAGTATTTATTAAGCCAGTATTGATTTTTTTGATCATTCTGGTTGCAGGCCGATTATTTCGAGTTTCAGAATTTGAAGGTAATTATTTTTGGCTTATTTGCCAATCCATAATTTTGTTTGCAGCATATGGAGCAGCAGCCTTTTTGCTCGTTCTACCCAAAAGCATTAAATCTAGTGTGTTGAAGCTAATACGAAGATAAAAGGTTGTATTTAACATGAATAGCAGATTATCTTTTTCCAGAATAGCAAGTGCAATCAAGCATAGATTGGCCGATCTGGCTTTGTATATATTTTCCGGGACTTCCTTGAAACGCCTACGGTTGATGTGTCTTAAACTTGCCGGTGCTGATATTGGGAGGAATGTAACAATTAGAAAAAATTGTGAAGTAAGAAATCCCGAAGGGCTCAAAATACAAGCAAAAGTATCAATTGGTAACAGAGTCTTATTAGATGCACGGAGGGGTTTAGAAATTCAAGAAAGTGCAGTTATTGCAACAGAGGCGTTTATCTGGACGCTGCAGCATGATTATAATGATGTTAATTTTAAGTCGGTAGGCGCTCCCGTAACAATTGGGCATCATAGCTGGATTTGTTCCAGGGCAATAATCCTGCCCGGGATGAATATTGGCGAGTATGCCGTGGTGGCCTCTGGAGCGGTAGTGACAAAAGATGTGCCTCCGTATGCGATTGTTGGCGGTGTTCCTGCTAAGATAATAGGTCATAGAGAAGAGAAAACCTATGATTATTGATGCAGTGGCGATACCATCAGGGAGAGTAATGAATGGTTGCATTGAATTTAGGCATGTCAGCGGTGCAATGTGTGGCTGGCGGGAGCGTCGTCAGATGAAAAAGAAGATTTGAAAATATGATGTAAAGTAAATTGAGCTTTTTATTGGACAGATAGATGAGTATTAAAGAGCATAAGATAATTCCATACATGGTTTTTATGGTATTGCTTCTGAATTCTGTAGCAATGTTTTTGTTGAGCAAATTTGGTATGGATTCGCTTGCGGTATCAATTTCCTCTGGCCTACTGACGATTGTGTTATTTAGTTTTCTCCTGGCGAATTTGCATGATATTTATTTGAGAAAAACCGGTTTTTACATAAAGTTAATATTTCCATGGATACTTTTTATGTGGATGACTTCCGCTGTACTTATTGCAAGCCACTCTTTAAGAGACATTCTGCGGGCTGTTTGTTTTCAGAGCGGCTCCTTGCTTATATTTTTATGTTTTTTTATACAAGGAAAAAATTGCACAGACAGAACTTTTAAAGCGAATCAAAGATTGTTTTTCGTGCTAACCATGGTTACAGCATGTTTCTTCAGCTTTGAAGTTATTAGGGGGAGAACGGTCTCTTCCGACTTCATGGCGGTCGGACATGTGTTGTATTTAACAATGCTTTTGCCATGGATTTCAATCCTTAATAACAAGGTTGTGAAATACATTTTGCTTGCCGGCTTATCCTGTCTTGCGTTGTTCTCAATGAAAAGAAGTGCGTTGCTTCAGATCAGTGTAGGCGGTTTATTTTATGTATTAATTCAAAATATGATTGTCGAGCAAAGAAAGAAAATGTTGTATTTTTTTCTAACCCCTTTTGCCCTGCTTGGTTTGTTCCTGATGTTGTCTTATGTTGACACTTCAACCTCAGGTGGACTTTCTGAACGTGTCCAAGATATTCAAACGGATAGAGGCAGTGGCAGATTAGAGTTTTGGGCCGACTTATTGAGGCAGTACAAAGCGTGGCCAATTATCAACCAGGTAGTCGGAAAAGGATTTTATATAACGCATGAACTTGTAGGGGAAATGCGGGCGCACAATGATTTTATTGAGGCACTTATGGGATATGGAGTGATAGGTTTTTTGTCAAATGTTTTTTTTGGTATTTACTTGTTAATTAAAGCAGCAGGGATGGTATTTCGAAGGCATGCTTATGCGGCATCATTTGTTTTTGGGGTAATATCTTTCTGGATCATAAGCATGGTGAGTTATAATCTTTACTTTATGCTTTGGAATCTATACTTACTGGCGTTCCTTGGTTACATTTGTGGAATTGATCAGCAAGAGATAAATCTTCGTACATATTATGCCGAATCAACTACAATGGCCCCGGATTTCCCAGATGAACAGGATTGGTATTATAACGATCAATATCCGTTGGAAATCCAGCAATATGATGAAGTTTTATAGCATACATGGTACAACAGAACAACAGATCAATTTGTATTTATTGAAAAAGAGGCTCAGTAGCGTAGCTGGGCCGGGATATACAATGTTATATGAAAAATCCCGAATGGAGTTACACCAATTACACGAACATCGGGAAATATTATGAAAATCGGAATGCTTACACACCATTGGCCACCAAATTTTGGCGCTAATCTTCAGGCTACCTCTACGTTTCTCCTGTTAAAAAAACTGGGACACCAACCCATTTTTTTAAACTATCGTCCTCCCAAGATGGAAAAGAGATACCATTCTTTGGTTAGCGACGAGCAACATCAGCAACATGCGGATCATCACAATCGGTTTTATGAGCAAACGGATGTCTTACGCAATGAAGATGAACTGGCAGCGTGCTGCCAGGACTCTGATATTGACGTGGTGTTGGCTGGGAGCGACACGATTCTTCGCGTTCGTGAAAAAAAGCAAACAGAGGAATTCTGTTTTCCCAATCCGTTTTGGATGCTATGGACGGAGAAGGTTAATCCCAAGCCTAGAACTGCCATGATTTCCGCCTCGTCGCAAGGAACATATTACTGGTTTTTCAGTAAGGAAATGAAGCAAATGATGGGCAAGGCATTGTTACTTCTTGACTCCATTGCTGTCCGGGATCGTTGGACGCAAAATATGGTGCGTTATTTGACTGATGGGCATATTGTTCCATCCATCACGCCTGATCCGGTTTCAGTGTTGAATAACCTGCTTCCTGATTCACCGTCGGAAGAAGCCGAACCTAAGGCGTTAAGCAAGCAGTATGTATTACTGCACTTCAGTCCCCGTTTATATCCGGCCTCTTGGATTAAGGAATTTGTCAATCTCGCCCATCAACAGGATCTTCAGGTTTTCACTCTTCCGAATCCATCTATGGTGATCGACTTGCCCGTGGACCGTCAATTACCTCTTCCTATGTCTCCCTTGGAATGGTATTTCTGGATTCGACACTCGGCTGGGATGATCTGCAATGCCTTCCATACTGTGACTAGCTGCATTTATAACGATGTACCGTTTGTGAGTATCGATGGGAGCGGACCGACGTGGTTGAAATGTTTATCGATTCGGAAATCCAGCAAAACATACGATGTATGTATGGATGTCAACATGACCAGTTCATCATATTTACCGTTGCAGGGGCGAATACTTTTGTCGCCCAAGCGAGCCTTGCAGAAGTTGCTTAATGTGGCGCCCGGTTCCTATGAGCCTTACGCTTCCGCTGCCATTGATGCCTATGAAGAATATCTGCGAAATATGTTAGGAGGCTTTTAATAATATGCGCATACTTTTTGTTACAAGTGAACCTTGTTGTCCTGCAGTCAGTGGGGTTCGAATACCTCCTTATCACGCGATTCGCTTAATGGCGAGAGATAACGACCTTATGCTGGCATCATTGGTTTCGCCCGAGTGTGAGCCTTATGATTTAAAACCGCTTGAAGAACTTTGCAAGAAGGTGTTGACGGTTGAATTCGCCCGGCGTCATCCGGCGATAATCGGTTTTAACGCTCTATTACGAAGAGAGATATATTTTATGGAACGTTTTCGAAGTGAGGAGTTTCGCGCTCAACTTAAAAAGATGATTGCCGAATTCAAACCGGATGTTGTGCATTTTGATTACATTTTGACGTCCCAGTATATTGATTGTGTCCCGCGTGGTGTCGGAACCGTAGCTTCTATTAATGATAGCGTCACATTCAGTATGGAAAACGCAATTAAACAAAAGCTCGAAAGGTCTTTATTCTGGAAACTCTATCGGCGGCTGCAATATTACCAGGTTCATCACTTTGAGAAAACATTCTATCCGAATTTCAATATTGTGCACACGATGACAGAAAACGACGGTAGATTTCTACGTTCTTTAAATCCAAATATTCGAACCGAAGCTATTCCCAACGGTACGTCTATTGAGGATTTTAACGGCGTTGCTGATAATTTGCCGACTGACCATATTGTTTTTGTTGGGAGACTTTCGGCGGCTACTAAGCTTCAACCGTTGTTGGACTTTCTTAATATCTCCTGGTCCAAAATACGAAAGGTCAGGCCTCAAGCGGTTCTGCACATTGTTGGCCGAGAAATGAAAGGTTTCGACCCTGTTATTGAAGTTGCAGAAAAATTAGGCGGAGTTCGGTTTGAAGGTTTTGTAGAAAAGCTGGCAGATGTATATTCAATGGCAGGAATATCTATGGTGCCGATAAATAAAAACAGCGGAATAGTTAACAAAGCTATAGAGGCAATGGCTGCGGGTTTATGCATGGTTGGATTTCATAAGATATTCGAAGGTATTCCGGAAGCGAAGAACGGGGAGAACTGCCTTGCTGTTGAGAGTTTTGAAGAAATGGGAGATGTAATACTCGATGTGATGAGCGATGTAGAAAAACAAAAAGCGATCCAAAAAGCCGCTCGACAGACCGCAATAGAATGTTTCAGTTGGGAAAGTCGCAGAATTAGATATCAACAAATGTATGAAAGTGCGGCGGATTTAGCTAAATCGAATCTTTGAAGTTTGCGATATGCGCAAATGTCTGAAGGAGATTTTTAAATATTGAATATAGTTAGTGAAATGGTTAAATTTATCAATAGACGTTTTTTGTTTACATTCATAATTACCAGCGGTGTTGTTTTGTTTATGCTGACAAATTTTTGTGCCAGCAATACTACTAGTAAAGAATCTGTTCAAAAAAACAACGAAACCAATTCGCCACAACCCAAAGAAAAACCTATTATTATCTGGTTTCATAACGGTGTTACCGATAAGACAGAAGCGTTAAGTACGGCTCTTTCTTCAGGGATGATAACTCATGTGATAATAAAGTATTGGCATAGAGCAGAAGTGGATTGGCGGAAAAAGAAAAGTGTTGTTAAGGCCATAGAAATAGTAAAAAAATCTCCGGCCAAACTCATATGGAGCCGTAATTTGTGGCCTTATTGGAATCAAAAAGACATTCGTCTCGAAGATTTCTTTAATTCAAATTATTATATCAGGGAAATCCGGAGTATTCGTTCGGAAGCAAAACAAATGGGCGCCGACTTTATTGCGTTGGATGTCGAGGCTTATGGGGATTCAATAATGAAGCGTTATTTAGTTGGACGGAATAGGCTTACTGCTGCGCAGCGAGATGAACTGCGGGACGTGGTTGAAGAAGTTGTTCAAGCAGTTGGCCAAGTCGAGTTTTTATATCCAGGAGAACACGTACGCAGTAAACAACCATGGAATATTCTTTGTCATCTCGGTAAGAACAGGATAGCAGAGTCCACTTTCTACTCCGATGAAGAAAGGCTTAAAAAAGTAAAATCTGAATACGAAATTTTTGGGGCTTATCTTAATGTTGTGCGGGAACATAAAAAGCGTCCCGATCTGCACTATTACCTCGTGCCGGAGATTTTTGAAAAATCTCATCGTTGGTCTGACAAAAAAGGCCTTTTCCTTTATCCTAAAGAGAAGTCAGCTCTTATTGTGGCTAAAGAGCTTCTATCCTATTCTGAATCCTTACCTAATATGCGCTCGGATAAGAAGCAAATTAATGATAGAAAAACGGTTAAATAGGTTTTATCCCTTAGGTTATCATCGGATTGGAAACAATTTATGCGTGTTATGGTGGCACTTGAAAATAGATTTTTAAAAACACCCAATGGAAAGATATATTCTACGACAGTCTGTGATTATACATTCTGGAAACGATACCTTCAGGTTTTTGATGAAGTAGTTGTAATGGCGAGAGTTACAGATGTTGCAGAATCTGAAATTGGAGACAGGAAACAAGCTGACGGTCCCGGAGTTTCTTTTTATTCTATTCCGACTTTTATTGGCCCTTGGCAGTTCTTAAGACTTTGGCCGCAGCTAAGGAAAATGGTTCGGCAAGCGATTAAGCAAGCCGATTCCTTTATGTTACGCGTCCCGGGAACTTTGGCGACTATGATCTGGCATCCTTTAAAAGAACTTGGAATACCTTATGGTGTTGAAATGGTTGGCGATCCGTGGGATTCATTTGCGCCGGGCAGCATAAAGAGCGTCACTCGCCCCTTTTTCAGGAGATTATTTGCAAACGGTGCCGCTAAACAATGCAGACTTGCCAGCACAGCCGCATATGTAACAGAGCACCTTTTGCAAAAGAGGTATTCTCCCGGGTGCTGGTCAACGCATTATTCCAGTGTCGAATTAGCACCTGAAATCGTTCTTAGTGATTCGGAATTTAATTCAAGAATGGTAAATTTCAGATCAGGACGTACTTCGGGCAAGCCATTCCATATCTGTCATGTAGGCATGATGGAGCATTTTTATAAAGCACCCGACGTCCTTTTGGATGCAGTTGCGGTTTGTATTAATAAAGGACTGGATATCGAGTTATCTTTTGTTGGTGATGGTAGATTCAGGCATGAGTTGGAGAACAGGGCACATGAACTCGGTATTGCCGATAGTGTAAACTTCGTCGGTAAAGTCTCCACGGGGCGAGCGGTTTACGATGAACTTGACAAGGCGGATATATATGTCCTGCCATCCAGGCAAGAAGGGCTTCCAAGAACCGTCATAGAGGCAATGGCAAGAGGTTTGCCATGCATAAGCAGTACAGTGGGCGGCATCCCTGAATTGCTTGATTCAAAGTTTCTTGTCCATCCAGGTGATGTTGAGGAACTTGCCACAAAGATAGAATGGGTGCTGAAGGATCCGGGGATGATGGAAGAGATGACGAGTCAAAATCTTAAAACCGCAAAGAAATATACATCTGATGAACTCAATCGTAGAAGGATAGATCATTACGAACGCTTAAAGGCAATAACTGAAGAATATATGTTGTCTAAAAGCTAAACCAAGTGTTAAGTGGCTGCATAGAGCGCTAATTAGAAATTTTTAATAAAGGGATGTCAATGGAGCTTAAAAATTATGTAGTATGTGAAGATATTTTGGGAATTCAAACAAATTCAGACTATATTGGCTGGTCGTTCGGTGACCCCAATGATTCGGTTACCGATGAAGAGATAAGTCGCTGTCGAGTCGTGGTGAGGTTGCTAGTCGATCCGTTGGATTCGGAATCAAAGCGGACGTCAGGTTATCAGAAATATCATTATTGGAAGGGTGAGCCTGGCGTCGACGAGCTTTTTTATGAGCGTAATTTCTTTTGTGGCTCTAAACTGAGAATGCTTATAAGGGGTATCAAGAGCGAGAGGCCTGAGGTACGTGTTAACAAAAACTTCATTCGGTTTATTAAATTTAGATTCAATAACCTGCATTCTCCCGGATATATTCTAACAGATCTGGTTTGTGTGCTGCTTTTACAGCAGGGCTTGAGTCCTTTGCATTGTTCCGGGTTTAGTGTAGATGATTCGACAGTTGCGGTTGTTGCGCCTGGAAATACAGGTAAGACCTTGACTACGATGCGAGCGGTTTTTGATGCCAATGCATTGTATATGACAGAAGACTTAGGTGTGGTTGACCATGAAAACCTTTATTCGTGTCCCTGGACTTCAACTTTCCGTTATTATGACGAACTTAGCATGAGTTGGATATTAAGATGGCGTATGAAGCTAATAAAAATGTTTCCGCCGATGGAACTTATTCCAGTACCTGGTGATCACAGGAACATAGACTATTATATTGGCAAGGATCGTATTTCTCATAGCAAAAAGCTTACCCATTTGGCGTTGCTGGCTCGTCGAGATGGCGGTGTTAAAGTACTTAGCAAAGAAGATGCGAGAGAAATGATGTTTAATCTAAACCGATATGAGTTTTACTACATGAAGAGCCCTATGTTAACAGCATATTCGTATTTTAATCCTGAGTTGGATCTTTTTGCCATAGAAGAAAAGGAGAGAGAGATTTTAGGCAAGCTTGTTGACAATACAACCTGTCTTCTTGTGCAAAGCGAAGATCCCACAAAGTTTGCAGATATGATTATAGAATTCACAAAGCTGTAAGGCTCATCTTTACATAAGGATAATAATAATTGTCAAAGAATAGCAATAAAAAAATATGTGTACTGTCTTCGGTACCGATAACACTTTGGAGTTTTTATCGAGGTTTGCTTCACCGATTAGTGAAAAGTGATTTTAATATTACGTTAGTTTCATCAGATATGCCCAGATTGTATGAATTAAAAAAAGAACTTAACTGCGACGTATATCCAACTCTAATAACAAGACGCATTTCTCCATTTCTGGACATGATATCAATTTGTAAATTGTGGAGATATTTTCGCAAGGAGAAGTTTAAGATAGTTCATGCTCATATTCCCAAAGGCGGACTTATTGGTATGATGTCTTCGTGGTTAGCTTGCGTTCCAAACCGTATTTATACACTTCACGGCTTACTTTTTGAAACCTCTACAGGGCTAAAAAGGAAGCTGCTTTTACTGTCAGATTATTTGTCATGTAAGCTGGCAACTAAAGTCCTGGCGGTAAGTCCAAGCGTTAAACATCGCGCTATAGAGGAAGGCATATGTCCAGAGTCGAAAATTATAGTTTTAGGCAATGGTAGTGCCTGCGGAATAAACCTGGACAATTATACACGTGACAACGCTGTCGAGATTAGAGGGCAGCAAATCAGACGCGAATATAATATCCCTGATGAGGCGATAGTGATAGGATATATCGGAAGAGTAGTGCCTGATAAGGGAATTAAAGAACTTGTTGAAGCTTTTGTGAAACTTCAACATGATATCTCGGACAGCTTTCTATTGCTTATAGGTGAGGTTGAAACAGTACGTAAGGATTTAGATGTTCAAACATTGTCTATTATAAAAGATTGCGATAATATCTGCAGCAGTAATGCGTTTACCGCAGATGTACAGGCTGTTTATGCTGCGATAGATATTTTAGTTTTGCCTTCAAGACGAGAAGGCCTCGGTATGACCTTGATCGAAGCAGCTGCAATGGGATTGCCTACTGTTGCGACCAAAGTTACAGGTTGTGTAGATGCTGTTGTTGATAATGTAACCGGGCTTTTGGCAGCACTTAATGATCCAGAGGATCTTTATAAAGTTATGCTCAAATTGGCATTAGATCCCGAGTTGCGAAAAGAGCTTGGCGCTAATGGGCAACAAAGAGTCCGAAAACTGTTTGACTCGAAATTACTAATAGAAGAGCATTTAAAGCTTTATGAAAATATGATTACATCAGGTATTGAGTAAAAATATAATTGTTACATTAATTGATTTTTTAGGAGGTATTGAACAATGGGTTTAGATAACGAAGGTGCCCAGAAATATTTTGATAAAATCCCTAACGAATGGGATGCTTTGTATTCTCACGAGAATAAGCTCAAATATTTCATTAATAAGTTTCTGAGGAAGATGCTTTTTGAAAGGTATGAGCTTACTTTTGAGCATTGTGGAGATTTAACTGGCAAGAAGGTTCTGGATATAGGTTGTGGCACAGGAAGATTCAGTATCGAATGTGCCAAGAGAGGAGCTCAGAGAGTAGTAGGTATCGATTTTGCCCCTTCAATGGTTGCATTTTCACAGAATATTGCTAAAGAAACCGGAGTTGCGGATAAATGTGAATTCATTTGCGGTGACTTTTTATCACATCAGTTTCAGGGGTCTTTTGATATTGTTATAGCTCAGGGATTGTTTGACTATATTGGTGAACCGGAACCTTTATTTAAAAAGATTGCGGTATTGCGTCCCCGCACTTTTGTTGCTTCATTTCCTAAGTTTACACCAATCTGGGGACTTCAACGTAAAATTCGGTATGAATTTATTAGGAAGTGCCCAATTTACAATTATACCAAAGCACAATTGGACGGTTTATTCAGAGATGCTCCGTTTGATGAATACGAGGTTATCGAGGGGAAACGAGGATTGTTTGGTGTTGGTCATACAACATAGGTGATTTGTAGAAACCAGATTCCAGAGTCGTATGTTATGAGTGGAAGACATAATAATTTTCAGAAGCGTATATCTAACGTTTTTACACTGGATGTGGAAGACTATTGGTGTATATTTTTAAGATATTGGTTGAATGAAGATGCCGAGCCAAGCGATGCTGTCGTTCGGAATACAGAATGGTTTTTGCAAATTTTTGCAGAAAATAATGTGAAAGTGACATGTTTTATACTTGGAGATGTTGTAAAAAAATATCCATCTCTTGTAAGGAAAATTGCGGAAAATGGTCATGAAGTTGCATCTCATGGTTTTTCCCATAAGCAAGTTTTCAAGCTTAGCAAGGAAGAATTTAGACAGGAGATTTCTGATAGTAAAAAGCTGCTTGAGGATATTACTTCATCTTCTGTTGTTGGGTACAGAGCTCCTGCCTTTTCAGTAATGCCTGACACACAATGGGCATTGGAAATATTGGCAGAAGAAGGATATAAATACGATTCAAGCGTGTACCCAATTTCAGGCAAACGATACGGCTGGCCAGGTTTTAGCCCAGACATTTGCAAGATAGATTTAGCTTCCGGCAATAGCATTATTGAAGCCCCGATGTCAACGATAAATGTTTTTGGGAAAACGCTACCATCAGCTGGTGGTGGATATATGAGGCACTTTCCTTATTTAGTTACGAGGATGGCTATAAAACAAATTCAGAAAAAAAGGCCGGCTATTGTCTATATGCATCCGTATGAGATAGACGTTGAAAACATTGATTATAGTTTATCCTCTCTTTCCTTAGGCCAAAAGTTTAAAGCAATGAAGTTTCATTTATTGCAGTTGAGAAATAGAAAAACAGTTGCCGAGAAATTTATTAAGCTTCTTAAAGATTTCGAGTTTACTACTTTGGCTGAAATTATAGATAAGACTTTTGAGATAAAAATATCCTAATAAGCAGAAAGAGGTTATGACGAAGAAAACTAAAAATTCATCAGGGCTTTTATTTGTTGGGGCCTTTGCAATTATCATTATTGTTATGCTTGTTGCTAATCAAGACAAGGATGACAATGTAGCTCTTGAGATGCCTTTAAATGAAGGTATACGGTCTTTATCGGCACTGGGTAATAAACTATTAGCTGTTGCATCTGATGGTAAAACATTTCTTTGGGATTGGGATCAGCTTGATCAAAACGCTGTGGTTGGGCGGTCGGCTTTTGAACAGGCCATGTTGCTTGATATGGATTCTGTTGTTTCGATAAGGCAAGGTCAATCTGCGAGTGTTGTTGTGTCAAGTGTGCAGGGTGAAAAGGTTGAAAAAGAGATTCGACTCGGTTTCGGGACCGACTTAGGGATTATTAGTACCAATCGTGATCGAAGTGTTCTTGTTGCGATATTAGCGGTATCATCAGATTCAAAAGAACAGACGGATTATAAGTTCTACAATATTGATCTTGAAAGAAAACGGTCATCAAGAATAGCTCAGGTAAGCGACAATGATTCTTTGATACAATTAACAGATTTTGCGGTTTCAGATGATGGTAGATTTGTCACAGCCGCCGGTGAGCAGGATCATAAGGCTCGGCTGGTGCTTGTCGATATTAAGCGGGGACGTGTGGCGTGGGATAAAACCTATGAAAGACCGGATGGTTTTGGCGCTGTTATTTTCTCTTTTGATGGGAAAACTATCTATGTCGGCGGCAGCGACGGAGTGGTATATTATATTCAAACTTCAGATGGCAAGGTTGTCGATCAGTTTAAATTCAAAAAAGAAGCATCGGCTGCTCATGACACTATTTCTATTCAAAATATTGCGATTAGCTCCGACGATTCGATGATTGCTTATATATATGGTTTTGAAATGTATGTTTTCGATCATAACAATAAAAAAGAGATCCATTCTCAAAGGCCGTCGTCAAATTTACCAGGGCCTATAGTTTTTTCGCCGAACTCAAACACTATTGCAACATCTGATTTTAGGCAGGGTAAAAAACTATATATTTGGCCCATACCTGAACATTGATCATCGATACAAATTGTAATTCAAAATGAATAAAATATTGAAAAGAATTATAGACATTACAGCATCATTGGTGGGACTGTTATTGCTTTCACCGGTGTTGGCTCTTACATCGCTAATAGTCCGTTTTAAGCTTGGCAGCCCTGTGCTTTTTAAACAGCAGCGGCCCGGTCTAAACGGTGAGCCTTTCTGTATGTATAAGTTCCGGACGATGATTAACGAAAAAGATTCCGAAGGCAACCTGTTGCATGATGAAAAACGTTTGCTGTCTTTTGGCAAGATGTTACGAAGCACAAGTCTTGACGAGCTTCCAGAACTTATATGTGTGTTAAAGGGTGATATGAGTCTTGTCGGTCCTCGTCCTTTGATGATGAAGTATCTGCCGCGTTACACTCCCGAGCAGGCACGCAGGCATGAAGCCAAGCCCGGCATAACCGGATGGGCACAGGTTAACGGCAGAAACACAGTTGCATGGGAAGAAAAATTCAAGCTTGATGTATGGTATGTGGATAATTGGAATGTATGGCTCGATATTAAAATACTCTTTAAAACTGCTGCATTAGTTTTCCAAAGAAGCGGTGTTACCGAAGAGGGTTATGTGACGATGACGGAGTTTATGGGAACCGAGCAGAAAATCGATTCCAATGAAGAAATTGCTAAAGGTACTTGATGAAGACTTATGACGAAATAAAAATAATAGAAGCGATCGCAGGTTCACCGTTCTATATCTTTAACGAAGATGCTTTTGTTGCTAACTTTGACAATATTACAAAGGCTTTTGGCTCGAGATATGAAAAGTTCATTATCGGTTATTCCTTTAAGACCAACTATATTCCGTACATGTGTAACATCATAAGGAAGAAGAGTGGGTTTGCAGAGGTCGTTTCAAGGATGGAGTACGATCTGGCGTTGAAGATAGGATTCGATCCAAAGAATATCATCTTTAACGGCCCGGTCAAGCTCTACGAAGATATCGAACTTGCTCTTGATAACCAGAGCATCGTTAATCTTGATTGTTTTCCCGAGGTAGAGCATGTTAATAAATATGCCTCTGCTAATTCTGACAAGTCTATTGAGATTGGCATAAGGTTAAACATGAAGTTGTCTGATGATAGCGGAACTTCCCATGTTCATGGCGATATAAAAGTCGGGCGGTTTGGTTTTTCTACTGAAGAATCTGAGATGGCGAAATTGCTTGATTCCCTGCCTGGCAACGTAAAGGTTATCAGCCTGCACGGCCATACAACTTCAATAGATCGCAGCACATGGTGTTATAAGACGATTGCCCAAACGCTTTGCGATATTGCTGTTGAGTATTGGCCCGAGACGATCCGCTACATAAACATCGGCGGCGGTATATATGGATACATTCCGCCGGAGTTTAGATTTGCCGAGACGCCGTCCTTTGACGATTATGCTGCCGATGTCACTGAAGTATTGAATAACAACCAATGGGCTGCGAAACAAAAACCGAACCTCGTGCTTGAGCCGGGTATATCGATGGCATCCAACGCCCTTAGCTTTATTACCAAGGTCATAAGTGTAAAAAATATTCACGGCAAAACATTTGTGACAGTTGACGGCAGTGCGTTTAACACCAAGCCGACCTTTCATAGCTATAACATGCCGCACTATATCATAAAGCAAACCGATACTGACCAGACCGAAGTCTACAATGTCGTTGGTTCGACCTGTATGGAAAAAGATGTGATGCTAACCGAGATAACTAATAAGCAGCTTCAACGAGACGATTATATTCAGTTTGACAATGTTGGCGCATACACAAATGTCTTTACTCCGCCGTTTATCAATGTTGCACCTGCGATAGTGGTTACAGATGGTGATGATTATAAACTGATAAGGAATAGGCAAAAAGCTGAAGATATATTTAGTGACTATCTTTTTGAGGATTAAATGATCATTGAAGGTGAAACAATTCGGTTGCGATTACTTCAGGAATCTGACATGAAGTTGAAGGTTAAGTGGTTCAATGACCCTGAGATCAATAAAACGCTAGTTGTTACTGAAAAGTTTGAGTTGAAAAAATCTATTCAATGGTTTAAAAAAGCAGTTAAAGATAAGTCCAGATGTGACTTTGTTATCGAAACAGATCAGGGCAAATCTATCGGTCTTGTAGGTTTGATGCATATAGATAATATACACAGCACCGCTGAGATTTTTTTAGTTATTGGCGACAAAAACTATTGGGGCAAAGGGATAATGCTGGAAGCAGAAAAGTTGTTGATCGGCTGGGCCTTTGAAAATTTTGATCTGCATAAAATAACCGCACCTTCACTTGCTGAAAATATTGCCAGTATAATCACAATGAAAAAACTTGGATTCAAGATTGAAGGCACTTTTCGCCAGGAGAAGTTTCTTCATGGAAAGCGTGTTGATATGATCCAACTGGGTCTCTTGCGCAATGAATTTAAGCTTGCCAATAAGGCATAAGATTGATAACTGATAAAACTGCTTAGATCGACCGCCTTTGTCAAAAAAGATAATGGAAACTATTCAACAAATAATTGAAAAATGCAAAGACCTGGTTTCCCAGCCAGATTACAGGCGAGATTATTTGCTTAAGGCAAAGGAAGGATATCGCGGTATTTCGGGCTATTTTTCAAACTACATACCGGAAGAGATCATTGCAGCAGCCGGCTTTTATCCGTTACGGATAATAGGTTTTAATGATACTCCCAAAACAGCCCGCAGCGTCATGTTCAATCCAATATGTTCTTTTGTTCAGGATGTTTTTCGTGCAGCACATTCGGGGGAGTATTCTTTTCTTAGTAATATCATCTTTCCGAATTCCTGTGACTCGTTGAGAGTTTTGGGGCAAACGTGGGAGCATCAAATAAAGGCCCCTAAGTCTTATATCCTGCTTCATCCTATCAATACTGACAGCGAAGCGATAGACTATTTCGCAAGAGAGATTAGAAGCCTGGCAGGGCAATTACAAAAAGATACTGGTGTTAGTTTTACAGACGTTGATCTTAAGAAAACAATAAATAAATATAATCTGACTCGCATCTTATTAAGAGAGATATATGAAATACGCAGTACTAATGATAGTTTTCTGCAAGGCTCTGATGTTATTGCGTTAATAACTGCAGGCCTAGTCATGGATAGAGACGAATATAACACGATATTAAGCCAGATCATTGAAGAAGGCAGAAAGACTAAGCCCGAAAGAACGAATACCAAAAGGGTTATGGTAGTTGGGCCGCTTGTGGATAATTATGCGATCTTAAACAAGATAGAAGAGCTTGGTGCATATATTGTTTACGATGACATAACAAACGGCTCCAGGTATTTCGATCTTGATGTAGAGACCGAGGGTGATTTATATACAAATATCGCAAGAAGATATTTGCTTTCCGGACCAAGTCCAACACTTAACAGCCGGCAGCCAAATGCCAAATCGCTGAAAGAATTGGTCAGAGAATTAGACTTGCATGGTGTTATTTATATCAACCAGAAATTCTGTGAGCCACATGTTCACAATTATTTGGCTATTGCCGATGTTTTAAAACAGATGGGGATAAATTTCCTGATGCTTGAGGTTGAGCATGATGGGCTGACGGTCAGCCAGCGTGATCTCTTGCGGATAGAGTCATTACTTGAGTTAGCAGGAACAAGTTAAATTGGAATCTAGCAGGTCCATACTTACAAAAATATTTGCAGAATATTATCTTGCCGGCGACCAGGCCAAAAAAGAGGGCATCCCTGTTGCTTATGTTTCGGCTTTTACACCAGTCGAGCTGCTTAAGGCAATGGGCGTCGTTTGCATGTATCCAGAAAGCTATGCAGTGGTTTGTTCGGCATCGAACAAAAGTCAGGAGCTTATACAGGCTTCTAAGATGGCGTCTTTTTCACAAGACCTGTGCTCCTATTCGCTTATATTCTTTGGGACGGATCATGCGCCTAAGCTTCCGTATGGCGGCCTGCCGGAGCCTGATATGCTTATCGCGACGAACAACCAGTGCGGGACGACGGTTCTGTGGTTTAAGCTGCTTGCTCAAAAGAAAAATATTCCATTGTTCATAATCGATTATCCGGTGGCGAATGATAATAATGAGTCAGTTAAAGAGTATGTAGAAAAACAATATGAGGCCCTGATCAATTTTGTAAAGAAGCATACATCTAATGACTTGGATGATCAAAAGCTCAGTGAGCAAGTTGGTTATAGCCGAAAAGCATGCAGTCTATGGAAAGAGGTTCACGACATAAATAAAGAAGCTCCGGTTAAGATCGATGTCTCTAAAATAATCAATGCACTTTTCCCTATGGTAGCAGGAAAAGGAACAAAACTTGCATGTGATTTTTACCAGGCACTGATAAATGAAAACAAGGATATTTGCGAAAGCAATTCAAAGGATACTATCCGGTTATTCTGGCATGGCTATCCGATGTGGTTCCTTCCGTCGAGGTTTCCGGAGTGTTTCGATGACGATTTTCAAATTGCGATCAATGATTATACTTTATGGTGGTGCCTTGATTACAAAAGCGGTGTAAGTGATATCGAAGCACTAATAACCGCTTACAGCAATACGTATTTGAACTGGCCACTCGATAAAAAGCTTGACTGGGCAGAAGAATTAGCAGCCGATTATGCCGTTGACGGTATCATCTTTCATGCAAACAGAAGCTGCAGACGAGCCTTAACAGATATTGTTCCGCTAAAAGAAATGATGTCGCAAAAGGCAATACCTTCCATTATTATCGAATCTGACATGGCAAATCCCAGTTTCTTCTCTAAGGAACAGATCGGTTTGCGGATAGAATCGTTTAGAGATGTCTTGAGGATAAAATGAAATATTATCTTGGCATAGACGCCGGGTCGTCTTATATAAAATTAGTCCTTATCGATTCACTGGGTAAGCCGGTAACCAAAAATATTACACAAAGAGGTGCCGATATTGACCAGTCATGCAAGAAAAGTTATGACGATCTCTTAAGCGAATATAAAATAGATAAAGGTCAAGTAGACAGCATCATTGCAACCGGCTACGGCAGGAAGCAGGTTAGCTTTTGTGACGAAATAATAACCGAAATAACCGCTCATTCGGTTGGCGGATTCAATATCGATAATTCAGTCAGGTCTATTATAGATATTGGCGGTCAGGACAGCAAGGTGATATCGATAGATAGCTCTGGCAAGGTGGTTGATTTTGCGATGAATCAAAAATGCGCAGCAGGAACAGGCAAGTTCCTGGAAGTGACATCCGCATCACTGGGCGTAGATGTAGATCAGCTTGGCGAATTGTCATTAAAAGCCGATAAAACACTTAGCTTGTCATCTACCTGTACGGTATTTGCAGAGTCCGAGATAGTTTCGCACATCGCAAGTGGCGAAAAAAGGGAAAACATAATCAAGGCATTGCACCGGGCAATATCCGGCCAGGTGCTGGGTTTATTTTATCAGGCATGCGATACTTCTGATGGCAAGATCCTTTTTGTAGGCGGTGTTGCATTGAATAAGGGAATGTTCAGGGAGTTGGCAGATAAGCTAAACCAAAATGTACTGGTTCCTAAGTTTCCACAGTTTATCGGTGCCTATGGGGCGGCAATGTTCTTAAAAAAGATGAAAGAGGATTAAGCACTATCGAGCAGCTTGATAAAATAATTTATGATGCTCAGGAAGCCGCTACCTGGCTGGCATACAGAAGGGCTCATTCCAAGATCGACGACCTTTGCAACTCTGCCGATTTTGGGGACAAGGTGAAGATCGCTTTCTTAAGCTCGTTTACGATTGAGCCGTTGGTCGATTTTGTTGCCGTCGAAAGCGCAGCCAGTGGGATAGTCCTCGATAAATATGTCGGGGGCTATGGCCAGTTTAATCAGCAATTGCTTGACCCTTCCAGCGGGCTTTATGAGTTTTCGCCTGAGATCACGTTTTTGATAGTTGAATTTGACTCATTGATAAATGATCAGGATTTAGCAGATGCCGATCAAATTGCTAAAAAAGTGATAAGTCAAATGTCATCTCTGGTTCAAGCCCACAAAGATAATCATTCAGGCATTTTAGCGGTATCTACTTTTATAGCAGCCTCTCAATGGCCGATGCATATTGTTACCTCTGATAAGACAAAAGCCATATGGCGTACAAATGATATGTTGTGGCAGGCTTTTGCAGACGATTTCCGTGTGCAGATATTCGATATAAACGCCTTGGCAGCCTACTATGGTTACAGCAGGGCGATTTCTGAGCAAATGCTGCATATGGCAAGGATTCCATTTGGCGAAGGCTTTATGTGTTTGCTTGCCAAAAAGGTGCTCTCTCATATAAAAGCTTACAAAGGGTTTGTTCGTAAGTGCCTGGTTGTAGATTGTGACAATACGCTTTGGGGAGGGATCATCGGTGAAGATGGGATTGAAGGGATTGCTATTGGGCCTGATTCTCCGGGCAGAGAATACGTAGATTTACAAAAGGCCATTCTGGAACTTTATCAGCAGGGAGTTATCCTGGCTATTAACAGCAAGAATAATATAGAAGATGTCATGGCAGTGCTTAATGATCATCCTCACATGTTATTAAAGGAGAAACATTTTGCTGCTATTAAAGCAAACTGGAATGATAAGCCCTTTAATATGGGTAAGATTGCAGAGCAGCTTAATATCGGCATTGACAGTTTTGTTTTTCTCGATGACAATCCGGCGGAGCGAGCAATGATGCGACAAATGCTGCCCCAGATTGTCACGGTCGAATTGCCTGAAAATCCAAGCTTGTTTTCTCGAACTTTGCGTGAAAGTAATGAATTTGCCAAAGCCTTTATTACTGAAGATGACCAAAAAAGGGGGCAAATATATGCTGCTCAGCGGAAGCGTTCTGAAGCAAAAGATAAAGCCGCAAGTTTGGAAGATTTTTTAAAGTCACTGAATATGGAGGTGACGATTCGGCGATCTGAAAAGAAAGATGTTAAGCGTGTAAGCCAACTGACTTGCAGGACTAATCAGTTTAATCTTACGACCAGACGTTATAGTGAATCTGATATAGATAACATACTTAGTGACGATAATAAATTTGTATATGTGCTTGGTCTTAAAGATAAGTTTGGCGATAATGGAACCGTTGGCGTTGCTATTACTGTAAGAACTGATGACAGCTTACGGATAGATGCCTTTCTTTTAAGTTGCCGTGTGATCGGGAGAGGTCTCGAAGATGCACTTGTTCAACGAATCTTGGCAGACGCCAAAAAAGAAGGGATAAAAACGATCCTTGCCGAATATATAGGCACACCCAAAAACAATTTGGTTGCTTGCCTTTGGGAAAAGATGGGCTTTAAAGTTATTGAGAAAAATCAGGATGGCTCAAAATGGAAATTTGACATGTCAGTCTTTAACCCCAAGAAGATCAAGTGTCTAAAAGTTATTGATAAGGAATAATAAAATGGAAGAGAAGCTGCGGCAGATATTTCAGCAGTCATTTGACGTTAAAGAGATAGACGACTCTATGTCTATTGAGAATATGGATGGTTGGGATTCAATGGCGCATGTTGGTTTAATGTTGACTTTACAGAAGGAGTTTGGCGTTAGTATTTCACCGGCCGTAGCCATAGAACTGACGGATATTGTTGCGATAAAACAATTCCTCCGGAACGAAGGCGTCGAATAATCAAATTAAAAACTAGCAACGATGTCTGGGGTATCATTGTGAAATGTGAAAATGTTCAATAGTGGCATATTGGTTAATATATAAGAAAGTGATATAGATGGTTGATAAAATAAAAACTGTTGCGATTTTTGGTTCTGGCGGAACGGTAGGAAGTTTGACCGGAGGTTTGTGCGCTCAGCAGGGTTTAGATGTATATTTTCTCAGCAGGACAAAGGCTAGCGCTGAGAGAGGCTTAAAGCGTGCGATTAAACAGGCTCGTTCCGAAGTTATCGCAAACAATATTACTTGCGGCGACTATGACGCTATGCTTGCCGAAGCCCTCGGTAAAGCCGATCTCATTATTGAAAGCGTTGCGGAAGATCGTCAGATAAAACAACAAATATACGAGATGATAGATGAGCATAGGCGTGACGATGCAATAATCGGAACTACGACATCTTCGCTGCCGCTTGATTCACTGCCGGTCGGCAGGAGCGAAAGTTTTAGAAAGCATTTCATGTCAACGCATTTTTATAATCCTCCCGGCAAAATGCTTGCCTGTGAGATCGCTTCGACATCAGATACCGAAAAGGAAGTTTATGAGTTCGTAAAAACTTTTCTTGAAAAAAAACTCAGACGTGTGGTTATTCCGACGAAGGCAGTTGCCGGTTTCGCGGGTAACAGGATCGCTTTTTTACTGTTTAATAGAATTACATCCCTGGCTGTGGAGTATGGTGTTGAAATGATGGATTATCTTATCGGCCCGTATACCGGCAGACTGATGGCTCCGCTCGCAACGCTTGATCTTGTTGGCCTTGATATCCATAAGGCGATCATAGATAGTCTGAACGAAAATACTAATGACGAGATGCACCATTCGCTTGTGCTGCCTGATTATATCAATCGGATGGTCGACAAAAAGATGCTGGGAAATAAGACGCCGGACAACGGTGGGTTCTATAAAAAACTGCTAAGCGGCAAGTTTGTATATCTCGATCCGGAGACATGCGAGTATATCCCGGCCATATTTCCTCATGTTGCATTTGTTGAAAAAGCAAAATATCAGATCCACATGGGTATGTACAGAGAAGCATTCGAGACGATACTCACGGCCCATTCGAGAGAAGCGGAGATCGTTAAGGACATACTTTGTGTTTATATAGCGTATTCTTATGGGCGTATCGGAGAGGTTACTGAGAGCATCGAAGGCATAGACAAGGTTATGTCATATGGATTCAACTGGGCGGCGCCAAGTCATATCGTTGCGATGTTAGGCGGTAGGGATTGCGCGATGGAACTGCTTGATAAAAATGGTTTCCAGATTCCAGATGGGCTTAAGGGTAGTTCGAATGAAAAAATGGTAACTGGCTATGGGAAGCATTTTCTGGCCCGTTAGTTCAATAACAGGAGTTTTCAATGAAAGATGAAAAAGTTTATATTTTAGGCGGATACCAAACGGACTTTGCTCGAAATTGGAGCAGGGAGAATAAGCACATAGCTGCGATTATGCGTGAGGCTTATCAGGGGAGTTTGGAAACTACAATGATCGAACCAAGTGATATTGATACGGCATTGATAGGCAATTTCGCCAGTGAATTATATTGCAAGCAGGGGCACCTTGGAGCTTTCTTCATAGATTTCGATCCGAGTTTTACCGGTATTCCTACAACACGTTTTGAGGCGGCGTGTGCATCAAGTGCCGTAGCTGCCATGTCCGGCCTGGCTTATATAAAAGCTGGCATGCATGATTTGGTTTGTCTTGTAGGTGTCGAGCAGATGAAGACTGTTAGTCCCGCAAAAGGCGGTGAGTTTTTGGGGGCAGCCGCGTTCTTTGAGAAAGAAGCCGATGGGATAGAGTTTCCATTTCCTAAGCTTTTTGGAAAATTAGGAGACCAGTACGATAGCAGGTATGGTCTCAAAGACGAACATCTTGCGCAGATATCGGCAATAAATTATGCCAATGCCAGAAATAATCCGAATGCCCAGACTCGCGAATGGTTTATGAATGTTGAACATGCTTTGAATGAAGATAAATATAATGCTCGTGTTGATGGCAAAATAAAAATAGCAGATTGTTCCCAGGTTACCGATGGCGCAGTGTGTATGTATTTGGCATCGGAGAAATACGCTGAAAAGTATGCCAAACAAAAAGGTATCAGCCTTTCCGATATTCCAGGCATACTCGGCTGGGGGCATACCACTGCCAAGATAGAATTTGCTTCTAAGGTAGCCGATTCTGCCGAGAGCCAATATGTTCTTCCGGTAACCAGAAAAGCGATTACGGACGCTTATGATCGTGCTGGCATTAAGGATTGCTGGCAGCTTGATGCGATCGAAACGCATGACTGCTTTACAACTAGTGAATATATGGCGATAGATCATTTTGGCCTGACAGCTCCGGGTGAGTCTTATAAGGCTATCGAAGACGGCACAATAACTATGGATGGGAAATTGCCGATCAATCCTTCAGGCGGCCTTATCGGCTGCGGCCATCCTGTCGGAGCAACGGGCGCAAGGCAATTGCTTGATGCGTATAAGCAGGTAACAAATACGGCTGGTGACTATCAAGTCGAAGGAGCAAATAAGGTTGCGACTCTGAACATTGGCGGAACAGCAACTACTAACGTTTGTTTCATTGTAGGCAAATAAGCAAAGGCTTAAAACAAACGGCCGAGAGTTGAAGTCAGCATTTCACCGGCAGTAGCCATTGAGATAACTGGCATTGCGGCCATAAAACGATTCCTCCAAAACGAAGGCGTCGAATGATTATGGAAGGCAAAACAATTCGTAATG
>SDBV01000274.1_pt1 | contig 71250 bp, 60 predicted proteins | sample 2277081 | NCBI WGS metagenome assembly SDBV01 (sample SAMN10402039, study PRJNA504765) | marine sediment metagenome | isolation source: marine sediment core GS10_PC15, 223 cmbsf | place: Arctic Ocean: Southern Knipovich Ridge | collected 2010
GTACCCCAAAGGCGTCAAGATCACCGACGCCGAACTCGCCGGCCTTCCCCTGTCACGCCACGACTTCCACGGCGAATGGAACTACACGATAAACGCTCAACCAAACCTGGCGTGAGTCCTAACTGGCTCTGACGTTGTTCATTGGTTGGTTGGGATGATTGAACCGTCCCGGGTTTGATGCACACCTTGGTTTTTGGAAGCCAGTTATCCGAACTTCGTCGAGGGCTCTTGAGTCGCTCTCAGCCGGCGCAGTTCGAACTTTCAAGACCGGCAAAAGTCGTTCGGACATTTTGGGGGCACGCCGGACGGGATAGCGGTCAGCCGGCGTCCGGCTCGGCGACGGCCGCAGATCCATGTTTGAGTAGCTCTTCGAGCACGTCTTTCACAGAGACGAGCCCGACTAGCTCGCCGCCTTCGGCTACGAGCGGAATATGGCGAACGTTGTTGGTCTGCATGATCCGTGCAACTTCTTCGACCGTCGAATCCGGCCTCGCTGTGAGTGGCGCCAGACTTATGACATCGACCAGCGATGCCTCTGGCGACTCGCCATCGGCAAATGCCGTGACGATATCGCGTTCAGACACGATTCCACGTGGACTGTCGTTGAGAATCACGACGAGCGACCCTATGCCGCTATCGCGCATCTTGCGGGCGACTTCGCCGATAGTCGACGTCCCTAGCACAGTCACGGCGGTTCGCCTGATCAGTTGACGGACTTCCATCAGTTCTCCGCGATCGTCGTTCCGTGTCTGTTCCGGTGGCGTCAACACTATAGGTTCGCCGAATAGGTTCGCCGACTCGACAAGTCCGACATCGCGGCCCAGAGCCCGCGCTTCTACGCTACGATGCCAACATGGATGCTTCAAACAACCCTGTGGCCCATGTCGAGGCGATGTATCGCAACGTCTTCGAAGGCCGCAACCCAGACGCCGTCGACACGTACTATGCCGCCCACTATGAGCAGATCACGAATGGCGAGCACTACAACCGAGCCGAATTCGACGACCATGTCCGCGAGACAATCGAGGCGTTTCCACGAATATCGTTCCGCTTCCTCGACGAACCAATCGCGGACGGTCGCCGCGTGGCATTCCGCTACGAGATCGACGCAACCGACACCGACGGTGACGACCACTGCATCTACATGGCCGCTTTCTGGGACATCGGCGACGACGGTCTCATCGACTCCTGCTGGGAAGTCGGGATCTAGAACTCCCGGCCCATATCGGAGCGCGCTCCAAACACTCGAACTCGTGTAATCGATCACGCCCCCGCCCGTCAGGACCCTCGTAACGAACAAGCAGTCGCTGCCACAGCCGCTGCGACACAACGAGGAGTGACCAACATGGGTATCAAGACCCGCTCAGCAGCAATCGGAGCGAGCATTCTGCTCGCAACGACGTTCGGCGCAGCGACGGCATCTGCCGCGCCGCCGCCGGCGCCGGGCCCGTCACCAGCGCCGACCATGCCGGCGTCGTCATCGCCGTCCGCATCGGTTAGCCCATCCAGCGCCCACGCAGGCGACCACGTGACGATCTCGGGACAGGATTTCATGCCCGGCGAGTCGATTGGCGTGGAATACGGTGGAACCATGATCGCGTCGAGCGTGGCCGACGCGTCGGGCAGTTTCTCGGCCTACGGCACGATTCTGGACTCGATGCCTGAAGGCGACCACCCGATGGACGTCAACGGATCACTCGGATCGAACGTGACGATCTCGTTCACGGTCGATGCGCCCGTAACGCCCACACCAACGACGCCGCAGGCGCCGCAGCCCGCTCCTGCACAACCGGCGCCCGCCGACGCCGCGGTCGCGGACGTCTCGTCGACGCCCGACAACGCTGCCGCGGCATTCGACGCCACGACAGTAGCCAACGAAACCGACTCGAGTTCGTGGCGCCCGCTCGGACTCGGCCTGCTTGCGGCCGCAATAGCCACAGGTGCAGTTGGTATCTGGTTGACCTTGCGCAAACGGAACGCCACCGACCGGTACGGCGCCGAGGACTTTGATCCCGACGCGACCGCGGTGTTCACCGAGGCAGGCGAGCCGACGGTCGGTGTGAAACTGAACCCGACGGCGTTCCAGGCCGCCCAAGCCACGCAGGTGCTGCGCTGAGAGAGCCCTAACAGTGAGCAATCGCCGACGAGATCGACGAGAATCGTCACCATGCCCGACGAAGCCAGCCACACGGATGTCCCCGGACGAGCCGCCGACCGCGAACGCGACGAGCGGCTCGTCCGAGCAATCCGCAACGGACACGAGAGCGCCTTCTCTGACCTCTACGACGCGTGGTTCGATCGAGTCTTCGAAGTCGCTCGACGCATCGTTCGCGACGACGGTCTCGCAGCCGATGTCGCACAGGACGCGTTCCTGTCGGCCTGGAAGGCGCTGCCGACCCTCAGCGATCCGGCCTCGTTCGGCGGATGGATACTACGAATTTCCCGGAACAGAGCGCTCGACCGCCTCGCCCGCGAGAAGCGCTCGTCCCCGGTTGACGGGGAGGTGATGACGATGATCGAACATACTGCGCCCTCACAGACAGCTGCACCCAACGGATTCACGCTCGAAAACAGCCTCGCAACCGCAACCGATCCGCAGCGGGCCGTCGCCGACGCCGACGTAGCGGCACTCGTCTGGGAAGCGGCAGACGCCCTCGGGCCTCGTGATGCAAGCGTTCTCGACTTACATCTGCGTCACGGCTTGAGTAATGCCGAGATCGCTACAGAACTTGGTGTCGAAACCAACGCCGCAAACCAGGTGATGCATCGCCTCCGCGGCCGACTTGGCAAGGCAGTCCAGGCACGTGTGCTCTGGCAAAGCGGCCGTCCTGCATGTAACCGATTGCGGACCGACCTCGACCACACAGGCGTTCACCACTTCGACGCGAATGCCGTCAAAACGATCAACAAACATGCCTTGAGCTGCCAAGACTGTGAACGCCGCCAAAAAACTCGCACCGCCCCAACCGCATTGTTTGCGGCAACGCCGCTCATCGCCGCGCCGTTTCTCCTCAAATCCCAGGTCGCATACGCCCTGGCGCAGTCGGGCATCCCGATCAGCAGCTCCACAGCAATCGGACCACTCGGGGACTCCGACGCGACGGGCCAGGCAGATTCTCGGGGCGCGGACAGCAAAGGTCCACGCAGGGGCGGCGGCCGTGCAGTAAAGATCGGCGCTATCATCGCCAGCCTCATCGTCGCCGCAATGATTGCTCTAGTCGTGTTCGCTCCAGGCGTCGATCGATCTGGTCAGGACATCCCGGTCGCGATCGGATCGCCGTCGGCAGCTCCGACGCCGAGTCCGGCGCCGACCGACGACGGAAACGACTCGGACGAACCCGCCGGCGAACCGATCGACGATCCGGCGCAACCGGATCCGACGGCGCCCACGACACAACCGCCCCCTCCTCCACGGGTGCGGATCTCGATTTCGCCGAGCGTAATGTCCGCCAAGGTCCCCACGACACGACTACCGACCGCGACGTGGAGTGTCACAGGTGAATTCGGCAGCACCGAAGTCGTCGGTCCAGGGCTCAGCAGCACCTCACCGAGTGATTCTGCTCCGGTCTGTCCTGGCGACGTCACGACAGACGCCTGCGTATCGCCTGTGGGGACCTACGAATACGTCCTCTACGTTTACGACTCAAAGGGCGAACTCATCGAACTCGAATCAGCCCTGCTCACCGTCGCATAAGGGCGCTGCACACCGGCGAATCAACGGCCGGTGGTATTGTCGGCGCCCATGATCAGCCCAGTCCCAGTCGGCGCTACGATCATGTTCGCCGTATCGATCGCTTTTGCGTTGATCGACTGGAACGCCGTCTGGCTGGGGCGACGCCGTGTCGAGTACGTCGCCAAGCCCGCCACTCTCGCTGCGCTCTTGGCGTCGGTCGTCCTCGTAGTAATGGCGGACCCGCCCGTGGTCGTATCAACGACCGAGACGACATGGTTCGTCGGGGCCCTCGCGTTGAGCCTGGTCGGAGACGTTGCACTCATGGTCTGGCGCGACAACATCATCCCCGGGCTCCTCGCCTTCTTGCTTTCACATATCGCCTACATCGTCGGTCTCAACACGCTCGCGATCTCTGATACTTGGGTGATCCCGGTCGCGCTCGTCGCCGTGGCGGCGATCGCGCTCGGCGTGCTCAAAGCAGTGTTCGGCTGGTTCGCCGACCGCCCCGAACGCCCGGCGCTGTTCGCCTACGTCGCTGTGATAGCAATCATGGTCGCGTCGGCATGGACACTGCCGTTGCGAACAGGCGTCCCGATCGGCTCGGCGATCGCAGGAATCGTCGGGGCGAGCCTGTTCTTCTTGTCGGACTCGATGATCGCCAAGTCTCGTTTCGTTTCCGACTTTCCACGCTCACAATTCTGGATCATGACCACGTATCATCTGGCGCAATACGGCCTTGTTCTCTCGCTGTTCGCCGGTACCTGAAAACGGCTCGACCATCGTATTCGAACAGGTCAGCAGGGTCACGGACGATCGAGGACGTACGGCGTGACGTCAGCACGTTCAACGACTCTGCGCTGTGCAGCAGCGAGTAAGTCCTCCTGGTCGAGCCGATCCGCATCACGAGCGATCGCTATGTCGCGCGCCGCGAGATTCGCCGCGAGCTGTGTCTGGTGATCATCGATGTGCTCGTCGTGGCCCACACGGCGCGGCACGAGAATCGGGCATCGCCCCGCTTCGAGCGCGCTAAGCGCCGCGCCACATCCGGCGTGTGAGATGACGACGTCGGCGTCACGCATCGCTGCGTCGAGTTCGGCAGTCGGGACGGTGGCGCGAGCGTCGATCCTGTATCGGGCGGCATCGGTGGCGCCGATCTGCCAGAGCACCTCCGCATCGGTCGGTATGAGGCCGACCAACCGCCTGAGTAGACGCTCGAAGCCAAATTTCTCTGTCCCGAATGAGACGACAAACCGTTGTGGGCGACGAGCGTCGCCGACCGGTTGTCCACCGAATCCGTCGAAGACCGAACCGCGATACTTCCACGGAGGCCGGGCCCACGATCTGTACTGGGTGTACATGTGGGTCGTATGCAAGGCCCGAACGATCCGTCCGCTCAACGATGGCGCTTCGACTCTGGCTGCGGTTTCGATGTAGTGGGTGCTCGCCCCGCGAGCCCGCGCTACCGGCAGAAACGAGACCGCGAGGCGCGATCCGGTGCTGATCGCCAGGTCGAATCGACCCTTTTCGATCAGACTCCTCGCCGCGGCGACGTTGCGGACGCTCTGCACGATCGAACGCGGCGGCGTGTAAGGGACGTAGACAACGTCTTCACCGTCGAGCAGAGAACGACTCAGCGCCGTGTCGTAGGTCACCCATGTCGTGTCATCGAAGTCGACGCTGGCGATCCTAGATCTCAGCCGGTGGAGCTGTTTGAGGTGCCCGCCGCCGTCGCAGACCAGGAGTGTCGTCATCTGGACAGGCCGGTCAGCCGCGCCGAACGCATTTTTCATACAACGTCTTGAACGCCCCATCGGGGTCATATCGCTTCTTGAGCAGCGCATATGTCTCACCGCCGTAGAGACTGTGGAAAGTCTCCTCGTCGTAGAACGACGTCGCGTACAGCGACTTCGACCCGCCGAGGTCACGTACGACCCGTTCGATCAGTCGATTGCGGTCGCCGTCGACGTCGTCGGGGCCCATTTCAGCGCTCGACCAAAACCCGAAGTTGATGTAGAGGATCGTGGGATCCATAGGATAGAGATCCCAAGACACATTTGGATCACGCGCCTTTGTTGGGCACATCCAGATCGGTTCGATGTCGAGTTCGCGGTGAAAGAAATCGAGGAACTCGGCGGCGCGTCCAACTGGTATCTCGACGTCCTGGATCACCTGCTCGTGCATCGGACGGCGTTGCAGACGGTCGATGCGAGGCTGAAGGTCATACCGCTGGGCGAACGCAAGCACCTTCCAATAGTTCGACGAGCGGAGCCATCGCCGCGGTATCCAAGCCCTGATGTATGGATTCTGGACGCCGAAAGTCCCCGAGCACCAGAACCAATCCGTGTCCCAACGCCAGATGTAGTCACGGACGCTCAGGTAGTCGTCGTGGCGACGGCGGATCGACTGATAGTAAATAGCCATGCCGGTGTAATCGCTGCACCATGGAGCGTCCGACGTGAACGAACCGAGCGTCAGGTAGTGCACGCCCCGTCCGAAGATCGTTCCATCGACGAAATCGACCGGTTCGCCGTCGTATGACCCCTCAGAACAAACTCGCTCGATCTCTGCGAAATAGTCATCGACGTCGTCGAAGCGAACATGACGGACGTGAACGAACGGGGCGACTTCGACGAGGTCCACCCGCAGGCGCAGCGCGTAGCCGAGCGTTCCGTACGAATTCGGGAAGCCGAAAAACAGATCGCCGTGTTCGTTGTCTGGGCGGGCAACCACGACATCGCCGGTACCGGTGAGCACTTCGATCTCGACAAGGCCGTCGTGAACCAGGCCGTATCGAAATGACGATGATTCGATCCCCAGCCCGGTCGCAGCGCCGCCGAGCGTAATCGTTTTCAGTTCTGGGACGACGGTCGGCATCAGGCCTTCGGCCAGCGTGGCGTCGACGATCGTCTCGTATGTCGCCATGCCTTCGACGTCGGCGGTCATCGAGTCGCGGTCGACCGAGATCACTCCGTCGAGCGCCTCGGCGTCGAGCGCGGTTCCGCGGACGCGCAAACGAGCACGGAACAGGTTCGACGAACGCTTCGACAGCCGCACCGCTCCTGGGCCGCCGTCACGAGCGCGAAACGCCGCGGCAAAGACGTCTCGTTTTTGGATGTAGGACTGAGTCATCGACACACGATACCGCGGCCGCTAACAATGCCTGACACATTGGTCCGCGGTCGGAACACGACGACCCGACGCTGGCACGCTCGACCCGGCAACAAACCGTCGACGCCCGCAGGACGCCGAGGTCGAAAGCCCGCGCCATCCGGGATCGAGCATGTGGGTTGGTTGTCACTCGGTATCGGAGACCGCCGGTTCGATTCGCTCGATGCTCTTGATTCGGTCGATTTCTTTGTCGAAAGACGTGACGCGACCGATTCCACTGCGTTCGGCAGCCGCCCCAATGTACGCGTCAGCAAAGTCGAGACCGTAATACTCATAGATCTCGATCGCTCGATGGAGCAGTCGAACGTCAGCCACCGCGACTGCAGGAAATGCGAGTGTCGCACGCACTGCACCAGCGATTTCGTCCCGGGGGCGTTCATAGAACGATTCGAGAACGTAGACGATCTCAGCAACGACGAGATCCACGAGCAGAAGCTTCTTCGTGGTTTTGGCTGCCAGAAGAAATGCGGTGGCTGCAGCGGCCTGGTCTGGCGGATCGCCGGTGAGGTGACGGATGACGACGTTCGTGTCGAGATACGACGCGTCGCCGAAGGACTCGGCGCCGCTGTCGTCACTGAGGGGCTTGTCACTCACTGCTGCCTGCCGGCCCTCTCCTTGCGCACGCTCTGGCGGATTTCGGGCCAAGTCGCGCCGCGTTTGCTTGCCGGCACCGGGACTGAACCGGCGAGCCCGAGTAGTTCCGGCGTACGTGCAAGTACAGCATGTTGCCCCTCGACGCGGAAGATCACTTCATCGCCGGCACGGATCCCGAGAGCATCCCGGACTGTCTTCGGCAACGTCAGTTGCCCTTTGGACGTGACTTTCGCCGCAGTTTCCACAACACTCCTTACTTTGGTGACAATGCAAGGATACGCATCGTGAGAAAGAAATGGTAGAGATCGGGGCCGAAAGTTGGCCACTCGAAGTAGAGGTCAAAGCCTCCGAGGTTACCGTAAGGGTCGGGTTGGATGACTTTGGCCGTGTCCACCCAGCACTGTGAGGCGAGCGTTTCGCCGTCGAACGAACCGCTGAACGCCGCGTTCGCGTCCAAGGAAGAGCCGCTCCACACGTACAGGTTGCAGTCGCTGGTCCAGGCGCCGCCGCTCACACCTTGCCAAGTCTTGAGGTTCTTGTAGGGACCGGCTGTGCCCGGATCGGACGGATCGTCGGAAACCAGACATTCCGTCGCTGCAGCGTCGAGCTGTTCGAAGAAATCACCGTATGCCTTGTCGAGGTTCGCAAGGTTCTCTTTCGCTGAGTTCGAATCGTTGAAGCCGTCATAGGGCAGCAAAATGGCCGCCCAAGCGTTCGACGCGACCGGCGTCGGCGAATCAGAACAAGGATCGACGTTCGCCCAGTATTTCAAGAAGAGGAGAGTTGCCATGATGTTGTAGTCCTGTTGAAGTAGCAAACTGATCTGTGCAACGTACGGCATGATCGTCTCGTTGCTCTGGTCCGCCGTCGGCACGATGTCGGACCCGCTCGTCCCGGCGCTTGAAGTTGTTGTAGGCGGTCGACTGCAAGTTCTCGAGCCTGCTCAGGATGTCGCCACCGTCTGGAACTCGTTCTGGTTCAGGCAGTCCTGAATTTCTTGAAGCCCGAGCAGAATCTCCTGCTGCTGTTGCATCACCACCTGGACCTGGCTTTCGAGTTCAGCCTCTGATGCTCGAGCGTGTCGAATGCCTGCTGACCTGGGCCCGGCTTGTCCAAGCCGATGGCCTTCAAGTATTTCGACTGCCCCCCTCGAACATCGTTCGGTGAGACCGCACACGCAGACACCAAGAGTGCGAACGCGACGACCGCTATCGACCACTTCCCGCGTCGCACGCGACGATCGTGTCGGCGCAGCGGCGCTCCCGTGTCGCTCCGTCGATACTCTCAGCGGCTTCTTCGACCGACATACGTCATGGCAACGTCAGGACCGTCCCGGGATGGATCAAATTCGGATCCGGCCCGACGACATCGCGGTTCGCCCCATACCATGCTCGCCATTCGGCGTCGATCTGCGCGTTCGTCGCTGTCGGACCTAGGTAGGCGCGAGCAAGTCGCCAAAGCGAGTCACCGGCGGCGACTGCGACGGTACGAACGGGCGCAGGCGATGTCGGCGTGGGCGGCGGAGCGCTGCCGTCGGCATCGGCGGATTCTTCGGTCGACCCGCGCACACCAGGTGGCGGCGACTCTGTTTCGGGCGCCGTGACTGTCGCATCCTCGGTCGACCCGGTTTCGGGTCCTTCTTCGGGTGTTGTCGCACTTGGCTCGACCGGTGCCATCGCGGGAGCTTCGGGCGTGACAGGTGGCGACGCCACCGACCAATCGCTCGACGCTGCCGCGTTCTGCACGGATACGTGGAACTGATAGCCCATCCCGTTCGTGAGGTTCGTCGCCGTGACCTTCGTCTCAACGCCCGACGGCTGCGGTGTCGTGTCGGTCCATGTCGATCCGTCGGTGGACTGCTGTGTCGTGTAGCCGCTGACCGCGAGACCGCCGTCGGTCGATGGGACTTTCCATTCGATGGTCGCTTCGGCATTGGCTGCGCTGCTCCTCGAGATCGACGGTGCGCTCGGTGGCGTCCCAGGCTGGGCGGGCGACGAGGCCTCAGACCACGGGCCCGCTCCTTCGCTGTTGATGGCGGCCACTTGGAATTGGCAGCTCGTCCCGTTCGTCAATCCGCCGACTGTGAACGTCGTGCCGGATCCGGTCGGTTGCGACGACGCGGTGACCCAGGTCGTGCCATCGGTCGACTGTTGGACTTGATAGCCGGATATCGGCTTGCCGCCGTGGTCTGTTGGGGGCGTCCACGCCAGGTCGACCGACTCGGCGCCGCCCTTCGCGTTCGTGATCGCCGGGGCGCCAGGAGGCCCAACCACGACTACCGCGTTGGTGAACGTTGCTGCCAGCTCTACGCCGTCGGTGTTGAGCGCCTGCACCAAGAAGCTCGCTTCTCCGCCGCTTGCGAGACCGGTCACCTTGCACGTGGTCGCCGTCCCGGAGTCGACACTGCACACAGTGTCGCCGGTCTCGGCCGAACTCACGACGTAGCCAGCCACGCCCGCGATGTCGGGATCCGACCATGCGACCTCGACACCGTCGGCGGCCGCAGTTGCACGAACTTTGGTGAGCCATCGCAGTTGGACGGAGCCATTCCCCGTCGATACCGCGGTTCCGAATGTCGCGGACCCGCTGATCGAGAAGGGCGCTGAACTCGAGCCGCCACCGCCGCCAGTCTCGCCGCTACCGCCGCCGCCGCCGTAATAGCCGCTTGCGGCGCCACCGCCGCCTTGATTGCCGTTTCCGCCCTGAAACAGTGCGCCGTCTGTGCCCGCGTCCCCAGCGCCTGCGGCGACGCCGGTACCACCGGCGGCCTGGGTGCCGCCTCCACCGCCGTTATCCGGGGCAGTCGCGCCGTCGGGGTATCCCGCCGGCCCGCCGCTGCCGACGCCAGAAGAGCCACCCGCGCCGCCACCACCACCGGCAACGAGAAGCCGCTCGGAATCACTGCCCGAGCCAAACCGAACGTCACTCGATCCGCCGCCGCCGAAGCCGACTTCGGTTCGGCCCTTGCAGATGTTCGCAAAGTCGACGAACTGCTGGTTGGTCTCGGGGAGCGTCACGCCGGAGATGTTCACGCCAAGTTCGACGGCGCAATCGACGGATTCTCGCCCCAAACACCGCGGAATCCTGAACGAACCCGCGCCGGGCGCAACCGTGATGGCAAACAGATTCGGCGCATCCGCGCGCAGCAGCGACCACAGGGGCGACACCGTGACCTTGTCAGTCGTCTCGGCGGACGGAACGCTGCTGTCGGCGTGTCGAGCCCCAAACGTCCACAGGTCGAGGTGCCCCTCCGGTCGTGTGGATTGCGGCTCTGACACGACTGCGAGGCGACCGCCCGCGACCGCGATCTGTTGCGGGCGCAGCGGAATTTCTAGAGAACTCATGTCGCCCGCCGTTCGGGCGCTCGGATTCTGCATCCGGTAGTTCGGACCCGACACGAGGTAGAGGTCCTGGAGACTGCGCCCACGATCTTCCTCGGCCCCGGCGGCGACATACACGCGGTCGGTGTGCGGTCGATCGCGTACACGAATCCGCCTCCGTCTGTGTCACCAACCGGATTGGTCGCGACGTACAGCACTTCGCCGGGCCCTGCAGCGAGATCTGTGATCGGTGAAAAATCGGTATCCGACAATTTCTTGCCCTGTACGTACTCACTCACAACAGAACCACCGGGGCTGGCGACCTGCGTCGGCGCGTCGGCGAGGCCGTCGATCCGCCAGATCTCGTCGCGAGTCGCGACATGGACCAACCCGACCTCGGACACGGCGATCGCCGTCAATTCACCACTGTCGATTCTGCTTCCTCGCAACGGCTCGATGGTGCCGTCCCACGGAGCATCTTGGTCGTCGGGGTCGACGACGAAGACCTGCCTGGTCGCGTCGTCGAGCACATAGAGGCTCCCGTCGGGCCCGACGGCGAGATCACGGGGACGCCATGTCCACCGCTCAGCAGTCCGACCCCAGCCGGTGCGTCCCGAACCGCCGATTTGGATCATCTGGGGAACGTCGCGTCGGAGCGCGAACAACGAGTTGAGCCCCGGATACGCGGCGACAACATAATTGCCCCACATGACAGCGGCGGAAGGCCGCACGGCCTTGCCTGCAAACACGCTTTCAACGATTGGATCGAGCCCGGCGCCTCCGTCGGATGTTGCCCATACGCGCGAAAGGTCTCCGGCAAGGTCGACGCAATACGTATCGGAGTCGCCGAACGCAAGCGCACAGCCCTCGGGCAGGCCCGCCGTGAGCTGGGTATCGCCCGAGACGTTGTCGACATCGCCACCTGTGACGGTATCGGTCTCGGCGCCGGCCGGGGTCGTGACGGCGAGAGAGGCAACGAGAGTAGCCGCGACCACCGCTGCGAGCGTCGATCGTACGCGCCGACATCGCATCAGAATGACTCGGCGGCGTTCGGTCGCATCACAAGCAATCTTTTCATACTCTGCTGCACCAATCGGCCACATCCACGCCGTCTATAATCACTATTAGTCAAATTTTGCGACGCGCGCGCATCTGACAACGTCCCATGGCGGACGAATCTGCGCCGCGGACGATCTTTGACACGATCCCGATCAAAGGGCCGACGTACCGAAATCGCAGATGCGCCAGCCGTTGTCTTGCCCGACCAACCGCGCATCCATCGCCGTCGGTTCTTGGAACTTCGAAGGCGATAATTCATAGGGAACCGTCACAGCCCCATCCTGGGCCGAGGCGGGCTCACCGATCGAGAACCCGTCGATCTCGCCGGCGTCTTCGATCGCACCGTTCACCAGCGCCGCGAACTCATCGAAGCTCATCTCGGACTGAATCTCCGAACAGAGCAGCCCGTAGGCTGCTTCGACATTGTCGACTCCGAGCGCGCTGAAGTATCTCTCGAGGGTTTCGGCGGGGCCGGCCGGTCGCATGACGATCCCGCCGACGACTGCAATGATCAGCACGACCGTCAACAACGCCGCCACGACGAAAAGCGAGGGGCAGTTCCAGGATGATCGTCGTGAGCGGTCTTTGGGTTCGGGCCGCCGGTCGGAAATCTCGCTCGGTTGCGAAGCTGTTTCATCGACCTCGTCGGGTCGACCCTCGGAACTCGCTGATGCCGTGGACGTGTAGGCCGTGTGCGCATCGTTGACAATCGCGCCGTGGCGAACGTCTTGGTTCACATTCTCGACACTTGACATTTCGGGGAAATCATCCATTTCTCAGCGGCATGGTACATCGACTGAATAGGCTCAGGTCGCACAACGGCGTCGAGTTCGACCCCTCCAGGAAACGGGCTACAAACGCTTCCAGCGTAGATCCGTCGTAGATCCGTCCGCACACGCCGCGGGTCAAAAGAAGTCAATTCTTGTAGTAAATCGAGCAACACAACACCTCGGCGGGTTCATCGCTGCTCCAGCCTCCGAAGCGGCCCTACTCGACCAGGAGCGGTTCGCCGAGCCCCGTCACACGATCCGACAACTCCGCTTCGGCCGATTCGAGGTCGGCGTAACGTTGTTCGGCCTTCTGTTGGATATCGCGTAGTCGCCAGGCGAGTTCGCCGAAATCGACGTCGGCGCCACCACCGGACGATCCCTCTACGAGTTCCGCCTCCAACTCTTTCTCGCACGATTCGAGTTCGACAATCTCGCGCTCGATACGTGCGACCCGGTTTGTCAACGGTTTGAGCACGCGATCGCGTGCAGCACGTTCTTCTGCGCGGCGCCGGCGCTCGGCCTTTTTGTCGACGGGGCGGGGCGACGCCGATTTCGAATCAACACCGAAATCTCGAGATTTCGACGTGACTTCGGGAACTCCCTCATCCCCCCAGCCGCCCGCCGCTAGAAACTCGTCGTACGAACCATCGAAAATGACAATGTCGCCCGACTCGAAAACGACAAGTCGCGTCACGACTTGGCGAAGCATCGCCTCGTCGTGGGTGACGACGATCACAGCGCCCTCGAAGACGCCGATCGCGTCGATCAGTGTCTGGACCGAGTCCATGTCGAGGTGGTTCGACGGCTCGTCCAACAACAACAGGTTGGTCGGACGGGCAAGGATCTGAGCGAGCAAGACTCGGCTCCGCTCCCCACCCGACAACACCGATATCTTTTTGAGCGCGGCGTCTCCCTCGAACATCATCTTGCCGGCGAGGCTTCGGGCACGGCCACGGGTAGGATCGGGAAGTGCCGAAAAGATTTCTTCTTCGACCGTCTTCGTCGGGTCTAGGCGGTCGACGTTGGTCTGACCGAAGTAACCGACCGCGGCATTCGGACTCATCACGATCTCTCCGGCGTCGGGACGAAGCTCCCCGGCTATGAGTTCGAGCAGTGTCGTCTTGCCACGACCGTTCGGCCCGACGACCCCGATGCACTCCCCGGGTTCGACGACGACGGTCAAGTCGTTGATGAGGCAGTGGTCTCGCTCGTACCCGAACGAGACCTGATCGATCCGGGTGATCCGCTTACCCGGGAATGGAGCAACGCTGAATTCAAAATCGAGCGTGCGGATCGACGCAAGCTCTTCGAGTTTGGCTTTGCGGTCGAGTGTCTTGATGCGAGATTGGACTTGGCGCGCCTTCGTCGCTTTGTAGCGGAACCTGTCGATGAACTGTTGGGCAATCTCGCGCTTGCGCGCTTCGTTCGAAACCGTTTTTGCGTAGACCTCTTCGTCGAGTGCGATCTGGTCGTAGAGCTTTGCGGTCGAACCGGCGACCTTGCGTGTCTTGGCTCTGTGGATCGCCATCGTGTGGGTGGTCACGGCGTCCATGAACGTGCGATCGTGGGTGATCAGCATCACCTCGCCGCGCCATGACCGCAAGAATCGCTCGAGCCAGCGTATCGAAACGATGTCGAGATAGTTGGTCGGCTCGTCTAACAACAACAGGTCGGGATCCGTCAGCAGAACGCGTGCGAGTTCGAGTCTGACCTGAAAACCGCCCGAAAGCACGGTCGGAGCGATATCGAGCTGCGACTCGTCGAATCCGAGGCCGTCGAGGATCGCGTCGGCCCGGTAGGTCTCGACCCAACCGTCGGGATTCTCGCCGAGCGCCCCGTACGCTTCCTCGCGTACTGTTGGCTCGGCAAACCGCAGGTGCTGTTCGAGCCGTCCGATGGTGTAACCCTTCGGCGTCGTGATCGCACCGCTGTCTGGCTCCTCGTCGCCGACGATCAGTCGGAACAGCGTCGTCTTACCCGCCCCGTTGCGTCCGACGACTCCAAGACGTTCGCCGTCGCCAACGGTGAAGCCGACATCGCTGAAAAGCGCCTGCCTGCCGTATGTCTTAGTGAGGTTTTGGACCTGGAGACCCATAGCGGATTTACACGGTAGCCCAACTCTGCGACGCTCGATCCGCTGTAATGAAAACCGAGGCCGAATTCAGCCCGGCAGAATGTCGCCCGGCGGCTTCGGACGGTCACCGGACGGCGGCAGCGGGTAACGGACCGGTCCCGGTGGACTAGGGGGCGAGTGACTGACCGACCCGGGCGGGGCGGGTGGCGACGACGATGGCGGTGGCGGGTAGCCGACCGGCCCCGACGGACTCGGGGGTGGCGGACCAGGCGGGGGCGGTGGCGGGACGTGGTCCCAGCTCGGTGGCGACGCTGCGGGAGCGTTTTCGGGCGGCTGCGATACCTGCGGTGAGTATCCGGGCCGGGTCGGCGCCCCGCCATACGTCGGATGGCCGGGATATCGAGGCTGAATCGATGCCGCGGCGTACCCGTCCACTCCCGGTTGCGGGGCGGCCGTGTACGGGGTGCCCGGCTGATATCCGCTCTGACGAGCGGACTGCCCGAATGCGGTGTTGACGGACCAATCCGGACCGTTTGCGGATGGGTTACCGGCCGCCGCTGCTCCGTAGGCCGGTGGACGGCAGGGTGCTTGCCTGGATGCCTGGGGTGTCATCGACTGGGAATCCGCCGCGACCACACCATAGCGCGGCCCCGAATACTGAGCGCCTGAGTCGAGATCCGTAATTCCGCGGAAGGCCCGCCCTCCGCCCCGCTTGTTGCGGAAACTGTTTGCGAGCAGTTCGTTCGAAAAGAAGCCTCCGCCGTCGCCTTCGGTCGCGAACTTGTAAAGCGCCGCGTTGAAGATGCCCTGCATCGCTTGCGCCATGATCACTACCGCGAGCAAATACACAATGCCGACGGCGACGAGCGGAATGCCGACGATCCATCCGCCCGACGCCGCCATGAAACCACCGACCGCGATCAAACCGATACCAATCAGGCTGAGCAATCCGGCCGCGATGTTGATGCTGAACGTCCCGACGACTTGCTCACCCCACCGCTGTTTGAAGAGTTTCGCGGAGCGTTTGATTCCTTCGATCGGCCCGGTCTCTTCGAAGATAATGACGGGAATGACAAAAAAGGTGATGAGCTGCCACGCGAGCCCGATGATCGAGACAATGATGTCGCCGATGAATCCAAGCCGTTCCTGAAGAGCCCGCAGAATGAAGCCCACGGTCGCCGTGATCAACGACCAAACGAAAATCGCGCCGATGTGCTGGTTCGCCCATCGCAGTCCGTCGCGCACCGTCGGGTCGCCGCCCCGCAGGCGGATCATCGCCGCGGCGATCAGGGCGCTGTTGAAATAGATCGTGACGAAGGCCGTCACCAGGTAGAAGACAAAGAGAATGACCCAGAACCACACGGGCATGCTCGGCTCGGATCCGTTCGCGGTTCCGAACACAGAGTCTGTGTCGAGTCCGACGAATACGCCAGCCGCGAAGACCGCCAGCACCGTCAGCGAAGCCGCACCAGACATCAACGGAAAGAATGCGAGTTCCTTGTCTTTGCGCAGCACCGCAAGGCTCCGCCGCATTATGTCGAAGCTGCGCGAGATCCGTCCCATTCTGTAGTCGCTATCGACCAGCCCGCCCCCAAACATTGACACGCTCCCGGGAAAAAGTGCTGGTTCGATTCTCTCGTTGCGACCCGGCGGGTAGCTGCACTACGCTCTGCGCTCAATGGCACAGCGCTCTACGGTCCACCAGTTGACGATTTCGCTCGCCGGCTCGGAACCGCCGATCTGGCGTCGAATCCTCGTTCCCGGCAACATCACACTCGAGCGCCTACATCATGTGCTCCAGAGCGTGATGGGCTGGCAGAACTGTCACCTGCACAGCTTTGAAATCGGTGAGCGAACGTATGGTAACGACTTCGGCGAAAGCTGGGGACGGAAGATCTACGACGAGCAAGCCGCTCGATTAAACGAGTTGGTCTTGCCGGGAACGAGCTTCGTATACCTGTATGACTTCGGCGACAACTGGGAACACGACATCGAAGTCGGAGAGATCACGGTTGCCGAGCCGGACGGACTGTACCCGGTCTGCGTCGATGGAGATGGCGCCTGCCCGCCTGAGGATTGCGGCGGTATCTGGGGCTATCGAGATCTTCTCGAGATCCTTGCGGACCCTGAACATGAAGAGCACGCGTCGATGACCGAATGGCTGGGCGGCCCCATTCGACGGCGAACGATTCGACATCGAGCGAGTCAACAAGGCGCTTTCGCCGCGGCGGGTCCCTCACCGCCGCCGCAAGAAGGTTTCCGCACCCTGATGCCTGGGTCATAGGCAGTACTCAGCCCATGAACAGGGACATCTACTCGGTGTCGCGTATCTGCCCCAGAATCTGTGTGAACGTCGCGCTGGCACCCCGCTGTGGGGCCCCACCGCGCCCATCAAGCTCATTCTGGGGCCGATCCGCGACGCTCAAACTTCAAACGCCCTCTCCACCATGTTCGCACAATCTCTTTCGTTGCGCGCAGGCGGACGAACCAAGTCCGCCTAGGCCGAATTTACTTCGGCCGGAGCCAGTCTTGGGCCCCACCACGTCGCGCACCCGGGGACACCCCGGCAGCGCCCCGAAGGATCGAGCGAAGCGAAGTTTTCTTCGGCGACGATCTACACCTTGCCGTAGCGCTCAAGTATGCGGTAAGCCGGATATCCCGGAATGATCGGCAGCCAGAACGTCAGGAGCCTGAACGTCAACACGGCCGCGAGTGCCGTACCTGGATCTACTCCCGCTCTGACCAGCGCCGCCGTCATGATCAACTCGACACCGCCGACACCGCCCGGCACCGGCCAGACCAGGATCACGATCGATCCGCCGAGCCAGATCGTGACCGCCACGACGAAACTGACATCGGCTTTGAACGCCAGCAATGACATGTAGAACGCAAGCGCATAACATGCGAGAATTCCGAACGAACCGGTCATGAGCTGTATGACACGTGTCCGCTGCCGACTGATCTTGCGCAGTTCGCGGAATCCGTCGCGGATCGGAGTGATGATCCAATGACGAGTCTTTGGCCATGTGAACGCAGCGACTCCGAGTGCAACGAACCCGGCGATGATCGCAATGAACCATGGCTTCGGCGTGCCAACGTCGAAGAGTTGGGTGCCCTGAGTTCCGACGATGAGGACGAACACGGCCAACGTGAGCACGTGCGAAATCACGCTCGTCACGGTCCGCAACGAGACGGCAACCCCAGCCTGCGTCTTCGTATAGCCCGCTTTGTATACGAACGCGGCTATGAGCCCCATGCCGCCGAGCCCGGCCGGCGCTAAGACATTCATGAAATCGGACGCGACTTGAGACACCAGAGTCCATTTGAACGAGAGCTTGCCTGGGACGGTGCCGTGGACTTGGAGCGCCGCCGTGAAGTATGTCCCGATCGCGAAGATTCCCGCGATGCCGATGAAAATCCAGTCGTCGCCCTGCCACGACTCGAGTGTCTCACGAAACTCGCCGCTGACGAGGTTCGGCCAGATCACATAGATCGCCGCGCCGAGCCCGACAATGCCGATCAGCGTTTTGATCTGGACTCGACCGACGCGCTCGGTCACGTCGGCGTCGGCGCCGATCTCGGATGCGAGCGAACGCCGCAGGCGCGCGATCAATGGTTTCCGCGCCTTGAACGATCGCCTCGCGGTGATCGCCAGCCCAGTGCGTGTGAGGTATCGAAGTGCGGACTCGAGCGTCGAGTGGCCGACGACGGCAGCGGCGGTTGCGACGGCACGCTCGGCGCCGACGAACTCTGCGAGCGAACCGAGACATTGCGCGACATCCTGAGCGATCTTGCGGTCGCTCGCCGCAAACTGAGCAAAGCCGAAATCGACAATCCAGACATCGTCGTCGTCATCGACGAAGAAATTGATATGACGTAGATCACGGTGCGCGACGCCACAGGCGTGCAGCGCCGCGACCTGGCGCCAGAGGTCGATCAGCATGTCGTCGCTGACATCGCCCGGACGCATTCTGTCGAGGCTCGTGCCACGCAACATGTCCATGACGAGGATCGTCTCGTCCCATGCGGTCGCGGTCGCTCCGACGATCCGAGGCACTCGTACGCCATTGCGCTGCGCAAGGATGCTCACGAACGCCTCACGTTCCACGAGCTGTTTCGGCGTGCCGAACAGAGGCTCATCTTCGACGGTTCGTAACGCGAAGAGGCGCCAAAGCTTGTGGAGCCAGTCCGTATCGTGGTGAGCCCTCCCCTCGATCTTGACGAACAGCGGCTCACGGCCCACACGGCGAGACACATATTCACGGGTGCCGGCGCGCCTCGAGGCAACGAGTTCGTAGTCGTCCGGATCTGTATCGATGCCGACCGCCCGAAGCGCTGCTGAGATCGACGTTGCGCTCAACTGTTCGATGGGCGTGCCGAACGCGAACCGCACAGCGTTACCGACGAAGAAGCCGAGCGCCATCGCTCCGAGCATGTTGTAGAAGAAAGGGTGGTTGACGAAATAGTCGGCCGCGACGATCGCGATCGTTCCGGCCCAGAGAAAGTGTTGAACTCTCCGCGTCAGATACGGCCCGACGGCGATCATCACGGCAATGATCGAGGTCGTAACGACCACCGGATACGCGCCGGATTCGGCCAGCGTGTCGTCGGTGAGCCAACTGAAGAACGGATGAAGCGCGGCGGCGAACACGGATGCGAGAATCCCTGCCAAAGCAAGGTCTCGGGCCAGCCGGAGGCGCTGCATGGCAAGCGCCAAGATCGCCCCGACCGGGATGAGAATGAACGGCGTACCGACCAACACGATTCCGTCGAGAAACCACGAGATGCCGATGGGGATCTGTCGACTCGCCTGGGTGACGAGCATCGACAACTTCGACACGGTCGCGGCGCCCCACACCACGGCTGAGAGCGCTACGAACACTGCAAAGCCGGCGGCGGCTCTGATGCCGTCGCCGGGTTGGCGAACTACAACACAGTCGGCGCCGCCGCTGCCGAGGACGTGCCGCACCGCAGACCGTAGAGGTACCGTCGTTCTGGTCGTCATGGACCCGACCGATACTACAAGAGCGTGATCGGATCAGCACCCGGTCTGGGCGATATCCCCTTCACCGGTCCCCCAAGTCGGGCACGACCACATCGAAGCGATCCAGACAATCGGCACATCGGTACGCAAGAATATCGCCTGGGAATACCTCGTCGTCGGGCCCCGGAACCGTGAGCAGGCGACAGATGCCGCCGCACTCGACACACAGCAGCGACTCGTCGTAGAAACCCCGCGCCATCGCCGTGATCAGGCGCTTGGTTGGTCGTTAGGAGCGCTCGGGGACACTGCGGCCGACCCCAGCTTCTTGCGTTGCCTCGCAGTGAACACCGCTCGCACAGCCCCGAGTTCGGCATCGAGCTGACTCAAGCGATGACGCTCCAACGCCAGCTCGGCGCTCACCGCGTACCAGTGCGCTTCGGCCGTGGCTACCCGTTCGTGGAGATCGCGCTCGCGCCCTTCACGATCACGCAAGACCGACGTCGGCACGAGTTCGAGGCGGTTTTGCACGAGCGCGGCCTCGAGCCTGACCTCGAGGCCCTCGATCTGCGACCGGGCGTCATCGAGTTGGGTCGAGAGGTACGCCGACATGTCTGCCGCCGGCTTCGACGCCTCTGGGGGCATCGACGCGGGGGCGCTCTTTGGTGTATCCCGTGGCGAAAACGCTCCAGCTATCGGGTCGAGCTTCGGGCGCTCCGGTTCTTGGGCTGCACTCGGGTTGGTCATCGTTCTCAGTGTGGCACGGCTCGGACGCCACTTAGCCGGACGTCCGTTGCTTCGATCAAATGATCGGCACTTCCTGCGCATCAATCAACTGATCGCCAAATTCGCAACAATTTGAACACAGACGCGATCCGCGCGCTCCGCCGACAGTGCGCTCTCGAAGCGACCCTTGACGACTTCAACGTTCGTTCCCTTTCGCATGCACTGCGAGCCATTCGGCAGGCGGGCCGGGCGGCTTCGGATATCGATGCCGCATCGACTTCAACAAGAACGGGGCGGCTGCGCCGACTGCGAAACCGCCAACCAGAATGAGTGCGTGAAGGATCGGGTTGCCCATTTCGATCTGTGCGGGTGGAACGAATCCGACCAAAATGATCGCCAGAGCGGCAACGGAACCGCCGCCAACGACGATCCACGCTCCGACGAGACCGCCCGGAATGGGCCGTGGGCGCTCGATGTCGGGGCGCTTGTATTTGAGCACCAACACCGAAACGTACATGAGGAGATAGCCGACAAGATACATCTCGACCACGAGCTGGAGCACGAGCGAGAAGGCCGCGTTCACGCTCGGCGTCAACAAGAAGATCGCGCCTATGACGGTCGCAATCAAGCCCTCGATCGCGAGGAGGGACGACGGCGCGCCCCGCCGGTTCAGCTTCGTGAACATCGTCGGCAGGGCATGGTGCTCCGACACCGAGAGCATCCCCATCGCCGGTCCGACGATGAAGCTCGTACCCTGGCCGATCGTCGCCACCGCGATAATCGCGGCAAGGATCGGTACGATCCAGCTGATCCCGAAATAGGATCCGTAGACGCGGAACGCCTCGATGACGCCGGACGCGAGACCGAGATCGCTCTGCGGTACTGCGATCGCGACCGACAGGGCAGACGGGACCATTACGATTAACGACGCGATCGCAGCGATTGCAAGCGCTCGCCGATATGTGCGCCGAGGTTCGTGGATGTCCTGCATGAAGTTCGCCGTCACCTCGAGGCCGATGAACCCGACGAATACGGTGCCGGCGAACGAAACCTCAGAAAGTTCGCCGAAATCGGGAATGTATCCGCCGGTCGTGAAGTCGATCTGGCTCGCTCCGCCCGTTGCAACGAAGACGACCGCGAATACGATCAGCAGCGTGGCCGGCAAGACGATGGCGACGATCGCTCCGCCGGTTGCAAACCTGACCGAGTCCTGGACACCCCGCATCGAGACGCCCACAGCGACCCAGATCACGACCATGATCACGCCGAACAGGTAGAACTCGTTCTGCGCGAGGTCCGGGTTGAACGCGATCGCGGCTGTCGCTGCGATGTAGGCGACGATCGACGGCAAGATGATGATGTGAATGAGCCATTGGAACCAGATTGCCATGAATCCGGCTCGTGGACCCAGCGCAGTCGTCACCCACTTGTACATCCCGCTGTCTTGACGCCACATCGGGCCGAGTTCGCCCGGAATGAGCACACTCGGGATGAGCATCGTGACTCCGGCGAGCCCAAAAAAGAAGATCGACTTCGTGCCGAACTCTGCTGCGGCCGGCACATTGTTGAGCGCCGTGACCAAAATGAACGTGGACATCGCCAACGCGAATGTGCCGATCTTGTTGCTCGACAGATCCGGCGTAGTCACGCTCACCCTGTTCCGTGCACCTCATTCGTGATCGTGATGTCTGCGGCCAGTTCGATCTGTGTCTCGCCGCTGTTCACGACTTCGACGTCTCCGACCAGGCGAATATCGGCGCCGAATTTCACGTCGCCACGCACAATTACTCGATCGCAGTCGGTTAACGACGGAACTCCGCCGTCGAAGCGGGCGTCGAAGTCTGCGAGCATCTTGTAGTAGCGCTCGTCGAGGTCGACATATACGTCACGGCCGTGGCCGGACGCTCTCACGATCCGGTAATCATCAGTGAGTTCATAGGCGTCGGATCGCAGCCTGAGTAGATCGTTCGTGGTCTTGACTGGCGCAAACCGGTATCGGGGCACGTGGATCGCTGCACTGTCGTCGAAAACGGAGATCGCCGAACCCATGGCCGACTCGAGCTGAAGAACGGCCGGCGAGGAAGGGTCGGTCGGGTCGACCGTCTTCGGATTCGCGATCACGGGCAGCCCGAGAACACCGCCCCGAGCGTCGAGCACATCTGCGAGCTTGTCGAGACGCAGCCATATGTTGTTCGTATTGAAGTAGCGGTAGCGGTCGATGTCGCCGAATGCCCCAACATCTTCGGGGGCACATTGCGCCGACTCTCTCAAGACGAGCCGGCCGGTCGCATCGCGTGCGAGGTGGCCACCCTTACGATCGGACTCAGTGCGCGTCGCCACTTCCATGAGGAACGTGTGTTCGTGCCGGTCGAGCCAACCAAGGATACGGGGATCCACTACCGCCCCGAGATTGTCGGCATTCGAAACAAACCCATACCGGTAACCGCGGTCGACGAGTGTCTCGAGAATTCCTGTAGACACGAGAGCCGTGTAGATACCGCCGTGACCGGGCGGCGCCCATTCGAGGCGACGATCTCTCGGCCACTCGACCGGCATGAGATCCTGCCGGGATATCTTCGGCGCCTCGCTCTGGACGAACTCGACCGGAACGTCAGACTCGATCTCCGGGTACCGTTCGAGCGCGCTCGTCGAATCTGGGCTGGTGTGGGCGCTATTCATGAGGATCAGCGGTACACGGGCACCGTATCGTCGACGCATCGCGAGCGTCTGGCCAACGATGATGTCGAGAAATGTGTGGCCTGATTTCACCTCGATGAGCGACTTTGGCGCCGTCATTCCCATGGAGGTTCCGAGTCCGCCGTTCAGTTTGACGACCGCGACCCGATCGAACGACGACGAGTCTGCCGACAGCGCGTCGATGTCGTCGAGGTCGACGATCTTGCCTGCTGGACGAATCGACGACTCGGTTATGTAGCCGGTCCCCCCCGATTCGACCACCTCGACATTATGACGAAACGTGTCGATCGCGACCTGCGCAATCGAACGCGACCTCATTTTTTCGGCGGCCGCGTCGGCCGGACGCTCCGTCACTCGGTCACGCCGATCCGGTCGGCGAGGCTCACGGCGCAGTGCTGAGTAAGGGCCCGCGACGCAATAACATGGACGTTGTCAACGGCCCTCGGCGCCCCTGGCTGCGTTGCTCCTCCTCCGTGAACCCCCAGTTCACGTCGTTGTCGCGCCTTGCCAGATGACACCGAATGGCTCGCCGACAACGCGCAATCTGTTGCGTCGCGGGCCCTAACCGACCGGCACGCGTCGACGAGTGCCGGCACGAATGCAGGCGAATTCACGCACGCGTCATGGCCACCCTCGATGTCGAACCGCGTCGATCCTGGGATCGCCGCAGCTAATTCTCGCTGGCGGCGCGGGGCAACGAGTTCGACTCCCGACGCGAGCCGGACGACCGATCCGGCGACCGGAAACAGCGAAAGCGCCGCGCTCGACATCGAGCGGTCGTGGAAGCTGCATGCAGTTGCGCAGAGCACCATGGCGCGTACTCGGCCTGGGTGCCGTCGCGAGATCAGCTGGGCGATCGGCCCACCCATCGAGTATCCGACGGGGACGACCTGCTCGATTCCGAGTTCGTCGGCGAGTGCTACGACATCGTCGGCGCAGTCGCTCAAATGGAAGTTCCGGGTCGCAATTCCGCGGCCGTGGCCTCGATGATCGATGCTGATCACCCTGAATTCGTTGCCGAGCGCCCGGTAGCAGGCGCCCCAGTTGAGACGACCGGTTGCGCCGAGACCATGAAGCAAAATCACCGCCGGAGCGTCTTCGGGCCCGGTCACCTCGCGAATGAATGTACGCCCCCGGCCGGGCAGCTCGATATGGCGGTCTCGCTTGTGCAGATGCATGGACTCATGAGGTTACGGCATTCGCAGTCTCCCTCGGGACATGGCCCGCGTCGCGGGGCGCCGACAGCGGCGCAACAAGTTCACATGTCAGAGCGGGCAAAGACCTTGGTGTCGTAGTGTCACTGTGTGGGCGCGTCGATCAAGCAGCTACCGAGCGGTGACACCGAGTTCAGGGAATCGTTCAGCGTCGGTGCCATCATCTACACCGGCGTTGTGTTTGGCGGCGCCCTAATTCTCCTCGGCCTGTTCACGACGCCCTTCGCCGGCTGGGTTCGCGTTGTTTTGATCGTCTTGGGTCTGACGGTCGGCCTGCTGGCCGGTTTCAACGCTCGTCGCTCTCGTGCCGTGGTAACCGACACTTCTATTCGGATTCAGTTCATGTTCTTTCGCACCCGTGAGGTTGCGATTGCCGATGTCGAATCGATCGATCCGCGGCGAGGCGGATTTTCCGCTGCTCCAGATATTTGGACCAAGGCGGCCCAACGCCTGCGGCTCTGACCGTTCGCTGCCACCATCGGTGGGCAGATAATCCGCAGCCGAGCGGCGATAATGCTTGCCGAACACATCGGCATCGGCGGTGACCAGGATGGCTATCGAGTGCCTGGCCCGCCAGGCTGGTACGCCGATCCGCAGCAGAAAGACGACTGGCGATATTGGAACGGCACCCAATGGGGAGAAGGGCTCAATCACTGAGACTGCACAATGCTGATGGCGTCGAATATGCGGGTTCCGCGCTCGGGGAGCTGCGTAGAGGTCTGCCGGCGGAGCCTCGTTTCCATGTCCGTTGCGCTGGCGAGAAAGCACAGATCGCCCTCGACGACCTCAGAGTGCTCGGCGGCGATTTCCCGCCGCAAGGATTACGACTCGTCCGAAAATGGGCGCGGGAACACCCGAAAGAACTCGCGGCGGCGTGGGAACTGTGCAAAGCAAGGACTACCCCAACTCGCATCGAGCCACTACGGTAAAGACGATGAACGATCTCGTGGATGTAACAGAAGTAGAGATTGTCGAAGGCCACACGGTATGGCTTCGTTTCGACGACGGAAGCGAAGGCAGGGTGGACCTCGGCCCGCGAATTTCGTATGGGCCGATCTTCGCTGAGCTGTACGCCGACTACGACAAATTCTGCCAACTCTATGTCGACCCCGAATTGGGAACGATCGCGTGGCCCAATGGCGCGGACCTCGCACCGAAACACTCCACCAACTCGCCGCCAACACCGCCCGAGTGCCGTAGGATCGCCCAATTCATCAAGCTGTCGGGCACCGCTCAACTCACAACAATCGCCACCCGACGTCTCGTCGATTCGCACGTGCCGTGTTGATCATAAAATGCAGTATGTGCAGTTTCTGTGTTGCCCTCGCGCCGTCACCCCGCGAACTCATTGTCATCAACTGGCCGTGGGCTCCTGCTTTTTGTCCGCGTCCACCGGCGGAAACCACGGGTAGCTCCTGACAATAGCCAGCGCAGCGCTGGTAGTTGATGACCAATGGACGAGTGGCAGATGTGGCCGTCGACGCAGCTCGGCGCCACGGTCGCAATTCATGACACCGACTTGTCGCGAGACGTCAAGTCGCGGCTGGTAGGATCGCGGACCAAATCGGGAGCGTGCGCGTGAAACTGACCGGCGACTATCGAAACGTGCGGATCGGGAACTCATCGGTCCGGATCAGGCGAGCCGTCGGCGGCGTCGCCGAAATCAACGCCAACAACCAGCTAGACGCGGCGCGCGGGCTCGGATATTGCCACGCCCGAGATCGCGCAACGCAGATGCTGACGTTGCGAGTTGCCGGTCGAGGCCGGATCTGCGAATGCTTCGTCGACTCCGACGAGTCGCTCGAGATCGATCGTTTCATGCGCCGAATGGGCTTCGCAACAACTGCCGCTCGAGAAGTCGACGCTCTGGGAAAGGCAGCTCGCGACATCACATCCGCCTACAGCGAAGGTGTGAACACGGCACTCATCGATCACTCGCCATCGCAATACCGCCCCGTCGGCTACACACCCGAGGCGTGGACGCCGACAGACAGTCTGCTCACCATCGGGATCATGGCCTACGTGGGTCTCGCCGAGACCCAGCAACTGCTCGAGAAATTCATCATTCAAGCCGTCCATGACGGCGTCGACGTCGACCGCCTCCGGTCGTTGTTCAGCCCGTACCTCGACGGCATGGACGACGAAATCGTCGGTCTCCTGCGCCAGATCGACCTCTCCGAGTCACACGTCGGGCCGGTCGACACCACCGGCTTCCTGCCACGGATGAGTGGTAGCAACAACTGGGTCCTAGCCGGATCCAAGACAGCGAGCGGCGCCCCGTACCACTGCTCTGACCCTCACCTCCAGATCAACAGACTCCCCGCTATCTGGTGTGAGGTAATCATCCACACTCCCGACGGGTATCGGATGGGCGCAACGATGCCGGGAACGCCGATGGTCCAGATGGGCCGAACGAACGATCTCTCGTACAGCATGACGAGTGGATTCATGGACGAGATCGACTACTTCATCGAGCGTTGCGAAAACGGACGGTATCTGCGCGACGGCGAATGGGTCGACATAGCTACGCATGCCGAAACAATCAAACGCAAGCGCCACGCCGACGACGTCTGTTTCGTGCACGAAACGGATCTCGGCGTCCTCGAGGTCGATCGCCAAAGCGCATCGGTCGAGGACGGTCTCCACTTGTGCTGTGCATGGTCGGGCTATCGAACCGGAGCGGCGCGCACGTTCGACAGTTTCGTCGAGACGGCCGACGCCAAGACCGTTCCCGAGGCGCAGCGGGCCCTACGATCCGTAGCGATATCGGCCAACTGGCTGCTCGCCGACCGGCACGGCGATATCGGATATCAACAGTCGGGGCTGATGCCGGCCAGAGCCCATTCCGGCCTTCACCCCGTCCCGGCGTGGCGCTCTGAATTGCGTTGGACAGGCTTCGTCGACCCGGCCGAATTGATAGCCGAAACGAATCCCGAATGCGGTTGGCTCGCTACTGCGAACAACCACGTCCGCGACACGAACGGCGCCGACATCGGGGCGATCAACGCTTCGATGGGTCCCTATAGGGTCGAGCGCATTGGCGAGGTCCTCGACGGCAACGCCTTGCTCACTCTCGATGACATGCGTGTTCTCCAGCGTGATGTGCGCTCGCTGCAAGCTGAACGGTTCTTTGAACATCTGCGCGGTGCGATTCCCGACACGCCGGTCGGTCGAGTCTTTGCGAGTTGGGACTTTGCCTACGACCGGGACTCGCGGGGCGCCGTCATGTTCGAAGACTTCTACGCGGCTCTGCTGAGGGAAGTGTTCGGGGCGGGGCTCCTCGGTTTGCCCGCGTGGGACGAGATGTCGTCGACGAACTTCATCGTTGCCCACTACTACTCGATATTCGACGAGGCATTGCTCGGCGACGACGAGAGCTGGTTTGGCGCCGAGACACGCATCTCGACGTTCACCCGCGTCTTGGGCGATACGCTCGATCGTTGTGATCCCGAGGACCTCGAACGCTGGGGTGATCGCTGTCGTTTCACTCTCGACAACGTATTCTTTCAGGGCAAACTGCCCGGCTTCGTCAAGGTCGACCGTGGGCCGATCGAAGTCGAGGGCAGCCGGGCTACGGTCGTCCAGTTCGGGCGAGTACACATACACGGTATGCCGATCGCATTCGGGCCGTCTTGGCGCTTCGTCACCGAGATGGCGACCGACATCGCCGAGACCTCGCTTCCGGGTGGCGTTTCCGACCGCCCGACATCTCGCCTGTATCGCAACGACCTCAAACGCTGGCTCAACTACGCATATAAGACGATCTATTGCAACCGCGCCTAGGCGAAGCCATCCGCGCGTCCACTACGCATCCTCTAGTCTCGGCTCGATGCAAATGTGGCCCGGACACCCGTACCCGCTGGGCGCAACCTATGACGGCGCAGGCACAAACTTCTCCCTCTTCTCCGAAGTCGCCGACGGTGTCGAACTCTGCCTGTTCGACGACGCCGGAAACGAAAAACGCATCGAACTGACCGAATGCGAAGGGTTCGTCTGGCACGCCTACTTGCCGACCGTCGGGCCGGGTCAACAATACGGATACCGAGTGCGCGGACCGTGGGAACCGCAGCGCGGGAAGCGGTGCAATAGGTCAAAACTCTTGTTGGACCCCTATGCGAAAGCAGTCGAGGGCGTGATCGAGTGGTCCGACGCCCTGTTCGGACACCAGCCCGACGCCCCGAACGAGATCAACACACAAGACAATGCGCCTGTCGTGCCGAAAGCCGTCGTGACAAGTCCTTATTTCGAATGGGGCAACGACCGCCATCCAAGAACACCGCTACATCGCACGATCATCTACGAGCTCCACGTCAGAGGATTCACATACTTGAACGAACGCATTCCGCCGGAATTGCGTGGAACCTACGCCGGCCTCGGTCACCGGGCAGCGATCGACTACCTCAAAGCACTCGGAATTACCGCCGTCGAACTCCAACCCGTCCACCAGTTCGTCCATGATCACCGCTTGGTCGACAAGAGCCTACGCAACTATTGGGGCTATAACTCGATCGCCTTCTTCGCCCCACACAGCGAATACCGCTCGAGCGACAGTGCGGGTACCCAAGTCCAAGAGTTCAAGCAGATGGTCAGCGCTCTCCACGCGGCGAATATCGAGGTCATCCTCGACGTCGTATACAACCACACCGCCGAAGGAAACTATCTCGGCCCAATCCTGTCTCTAAAAGGAATCGACAACGAGGCGTACTACCGCCTCGACCCCAACGACCCGAGCCGCTACGTCGACTACACCGGGACAGGCAACAGCCTCAACGCCCGTCACCCGCACGTCCTCCAACTCATCATGGACAGCCTGCGGTACTGGGTGAACGATATGCACGTCGACGGCTTCCGATTCGACCTCGCGTCGACACTCGCCCGCGAATTCCACGACGTCGATCGTCTCTCGGCGTTCTTCGACATCATTCAACAAGACCCGGTGATCAGCCAAGTCAAACTGATCGCCGAACCCTGGGACGTCGGCGAGGGCGGATACCAGGTCGGGAACTTCCCTCCCGTCTGGTCCGAATGGAATGGGAAATACCGCGACACAGTGCGCGACTATTGGCGCGGCGAAGACCAGACCCTCGGCGAGTTCGCGTCACGCATCACCGGCAGCTCGGACCTCTACGAAAAGAACGGTCGTCGACCGATGGCCAGTGTGAACTTCGTAACTGCTCATGACGGCTTCACGCTGAACGATCTCGTCTCGTACAACGTCAAACACAACGAGGCGAACCTCGAAGACAATCGTGACGGTGAATCGTTCAACCGATCGTGGAACTGCGGCACCGAAGGCCCGACCGACCATACGATGGTGAACGCGCTCCGACGCCGCCAGAGGCGCAACTTCCTCGCGACGTTGCTGCTGTCACAGGGTGTACCAATGCTCCTCGCCGGTGACGAACTCGGGCGGACACAGCTCGGCAACAACAACGCATACTGCCAAGACAACAACATCTCATGGATCGACTGGTCCGACATCGATGCCGACCTGCTCGCTTTCACTCGTTGGCTCGCGAATCTACGTCGCGATCACCCGGTCTTTCGGCGTCGCGGCTGGTTCCAAGGACGTAGCGTGCTCGGTACGACCGATCGCGACATCGGCTGGTATCGCCCCGACGGACACCTCATGACCGACGCCGACTGGGAAGAACCGTTCGCGAGGGTGATCGGAGCGTTCCTCGACGGCAACATGATCCCCGGATCCGACGCTCATGGAGGCAAGATCCACGACGATTCGTTCTTCGTAATCTTCAGCTCGTTCGACGGATCGATCGACTTCATGATTCCGCACACTCCGAGCCCGACCGACGCGTGGGTAAAGCTCATGGACACTTACGACGATGGCCGGCCCAAGCCTCGACAGTATGTCGGCGGCGCCGAGATCGCCGTCCGGCCACGCTCTGTCGTCTTGTTGAGACATGTCGACAACGGCGATTCGTAGGGCCTCGTTCGCCTCAAGAGCCGGTGGGTCTGTTCATGGCGTCTACGAACACACGATCAGTGGAACTGCAATGCCGGGGACCCCTGGCCCATTTCGGGTCGGTCGTGACGAGGGCGCCATCGATAGCGGCGGCGAGTGCGACATAAGCAGCGTCGTAGACCGTCATGTTGTTTCGATGCTGCCAGATGCGCGTGGTCAACGGTCGGATGTCATGGCGGCGAGCCCTGAGGGAGACAACTTGACGGACCGCTTGGCGAACTCGCTCACCGTCGACAACGCCAAGCAGTTCGAGCTTACGAAGAGCGGACATTGCCTCCAAGTCGAAATGCTGAGGCACTCCGATCCCGTCGGCGCGCCGGATTTCAGCTCCGACCGCTCTCGCTGATGGTAAACGCAAGACGAAGTCGACGACAGCCGACGAGTCGAGGACTATGAGGTGCACGCCGCTAGCGGGCTTCGCGGTCTGCTCGAATCAGATCGGCGGCCGTGCCGTCCCATCGCACGTCCGGCATCTGCTCGACTTCGTCGAGCCATTGTTCGACCGTCGGATAGGCGAGATCTTCCCGAGCGAGCGCTAGGACGTAGTCATTGACGCTTTCGCCGCGCGTCCGTGCGCGCACCGCTACGGCTGCGGCAACGTCGTCAGGACAGCGAATCGTTAGTTGCTTCACATTGACAGCATATCCGACAGCAGACTGCTGTCAAATTGATCCCAGGCGTGCAAATGCGGCTTCGCCAACGAGTCGTTCGACACGAGCGCGGCGTCGAGTTCGAGCTGTTCGAAACGGCTCTGGGCGGCGTCTGGCAAGACACGCCGTGATTCAGTTTCGCCTCGGACGGCAATGAGACCGACGTCACACTGACAGTCGATCCGACATCGCGTTGGCGTCTTGCGCGGCCCATGATCGCTCTCATTTCCCGCGGATTCGATCGGATCGCCCCCAAGCTGACGGGCGCTATCACGCAGCTCGCCGAATCCTGACCGGGACGCCCGACGGTGCCAATAGACGCCCCGCAAGAGGGGCGCCTCCGCCGTTCTCGTTGCAATCACATGCATGCCTTGCTGCCGAGGTGGCGAAGGCGACCGTACAGCCCCCCGATCTCGGCGACCACGGCATCGGGGCGTTCTGCGATATCGTGTGATGTGAAATGGAGCATCGTCCAACCGAGCGCTGCGAGCAGGTTCGAACGATGCCGGTCGCTGGTGACCTGGGACGGCGATGAATGCCAGACGAATCCGTCGATCTCGATCCCAAGCCGGATCTCGGGATATGCCGCATCGAGTCGCAACCATCCGTCGTCGCTGCGCAGCGAATACTGATACTGGGGTGGCGGCAGATCCGACTCGTCGATCAGACGGGCAAACTCTTCTTCAAGCACAGACTCCGTCGGGCGGCTAGAGATTTCGAGCGCCTCGATTACACGCTCGACCCGTGCCAACCACGGGCGTGCTGAACAGCGCAGCAAACTGCACTGGTGCCGAAGGCGGACCAGCGTCACCATGCCTGACCGCAGCATCGACGCGATCGACTCAGACAGGACGGCGTCTTCGACCTCTTCGGCGATATCGACAAGCGTCCGAGATACCGACGTCACCGGAATTCCCCCGCGCACAGCCGCATCTGCACGGACCGCTCGCCTCGTCGTTCGGACCACTGCGCCCGGAACCGACAAACCTTTCCGAGACCGTGGTACGACAATCTGTGGGCGGTCGGGTCGTTCGACAGGCATATCCCAAATAGAAGCGGCGGTCCTCGATGCGGCAACGGCGTTCCGTCCGGCACTCAGGATCGATGTCATGAGGTCTGTATCATCGTCCGCGAGATCGTCGCCGAGCCTGTACACGCCGGCGTGTCGACGTACGAGCACGCCCCGACGAATCAGCCTGTCGACGTTACTCGCGCTCATACCGAGGTCGATCAGTTGCCGACGGCTGATCACGCCATGTTGGATTCGAGCAAGACCGTAGGCTCGGATCAGAGGTTCCACGACGCGGCTCGCGATCGGCTATTTGGCCGGACGAGGAAGTCGTTCATCGTCGCGCGGGCGAGACGGGATCCGCAAACCAGGACTCGAATCATCGACCTACGATGGCTCCGTCCAGAGTCACCGCGCACAATTGCCGAAGGGGTCATATGTCGCGATTCAGCCCACGAACCACCCACACCGGCCGCGTTTTGGCGTCGAATCCGACGCCAAACTCACCCCAATAACGGCGACCGTGGGGCCGATCCGCGACATACGACGAATCGCGTCGAACGTTCAGCTGTAGAGCGGGTGAACGCCCACGATCAGAACGACAAGCGTCACCAATGCCAGCGCAATCCCGGTCCAACCGAGCCTGGTCCCCCAGGTGGCGAGCAGCCGCCCCGCCAGCGCCCCGTCCGCGGCCCGGATGTCGTCGCGCACCTTGTAAGCGAGCACGAGTGCAACGACGGAAAACATCACACCGACAAACCACGGCGACAAGACAACGCCGATCGCTCCGCATGTTGCCGCAGCGACCGCTACGCGGGGCGTGGGAACCTCGACACTTCGATCCCCACCGATCGCAGTCTCTTGGGGAGTTTCGAGTGTCGCCATTTTGGTCTACCGACGGTTGGCGTCGGAGAGCCGAGTGTAGGGCCCTGCGAGGTATTCGGACACCATCCGCGTCGCGCAGAATTGCGGACCATTTGTCTTCAACGAGTGCTTGACCCGGGCTATCCAGGCGTGCGGGACCCCGTCGGGGCGCCGGTCATAGAAGGTCGGCACGACTTCGTTCTCGAGCAGCCCATAGAGCGCTGAGGCATGGCGAGCATCCTGCGCGTCTGTGTCGGCATCGACCTCGCCCGAAATCGCCCAGCCATTCTCGCCGTCGTAGGCCTCGTCCCACCAGCCGTCGAGCACGCTGAGATTGAGTCCGCCGTTCATCGCCGATTTCATCCCGCTCGTGCCACTCGCCTCTTGGGGCGGGCGCGGCAAGTTCACCCAGACATCGCAGCCCGACACGAGGCGTTGCGCAATCCCGAGGCCGTAGTCATGCAACACCGCGGCACGGTCGCCCACACCGGCGGAGCTACGCACCGCGAGAACACCCTGAAGCGCACGCTTGCCGGCATCGTCGCTAGGATGCGCCTTTCCCGCGATCAAGATCTGGATCGGGTGGTCTCCGCCGAGCAATCCGAGCGCGCGTTGCACATCCCTGAGAACCAGGTCGAGCCGCTTGTAGGTGGCGAGACGACGTGCAAAACCTATCGTGACGACGCCTGCGTCGAACGCCCGCTCGGCGGCCTCTACGTATTCGAGCGGCTCGCCCCGCGCCAGACGATCGACGACCGAGCGCTCCCGCACGAACTCGACAAGCGACTCACGCTGTTCATTGCGGACCTGCCAGAGCTCTGCATCGGGGATGTCATCGACACCCGCCCAGGCCGCCGGGTCGGCGGCGTGGCGCATCCAGCCGTCGCCGAGATATTCATCGAGCAACTCACGCATCGGCGCGTCGATCCACGTCGGTATGTGCACGCCGTTCGTCACATATCCGATCGGGACGTCGTCGACGTCGGTACCCGGATAGAGGTCTTGCCACATACGACGCGCGACGCCACCGTGGCGGCGACTCACCCCGTTCGCCTCATTGCTCATCCTCAGACCGAGCTGAGTCACCCCAAACTTCTCGGTGCCATCGGCCGGATCGGTGCGGCCGAGAGCTATGAACCGTTCGACACCAATCCCGATGTCGTCGGGGTAGCTCCCGAGCACACCGAGAACGTCGTCGGCGTCGTAGGCGTCGTTCCCAGCCGCAACGGGTGTGTGCGTCGTGAACAGCGTTCGACCCCGCGCGGCATCGAGAGGGTCGGTGCTCGTCGGGGCGAGTTCGTGCGCCAATTCCAGCGGCGCGAGTGCGGCGTGTCCTTCGTTGAGATGAATCACGCCCGGATCGATCCCCAATGCGGCGAGGGCGCGCATGCCTCCGATCCCGAGCATCGCATACTGCTCTTGTCTCGTCGTCGCGTTCCCGTCGTAGAGCCGAGACGTGATCGAGCGGTCGATGCGCTCGTTCGACGCCAGGTCGGTATCGAGCAGATACAAGACCGATCGCCCGACGTCTACGCGCCAGATCCGCGCATGGACATGACGACGACCGATGTCGACACCCACAGTCACGGGCTCGCCGGCTTTGGTGACGACCACGGCCGGTAGAGTTTGGGGGTCGGTGTCGACCCAATACTCGCGCTGCCAGCCCGACTCGTCGATGCGCTGACGAAAGTAGCCCTGGGCGTAGAGCAGCCCGATGCCTACGAACGGCACAGCGAGATCTGACATCTCTTTGACGATGTCGCCGGCGAGCGCTCCGAGCCCACCCGAGTAGATCGGCAACGACTGGTGGATCGCGTACTCGGCGCAAAAAAACGCGACCGGACGATCTTCAGTCACCGGCGCCGACCGCGACGGACGTGCAAGATCCGCGTCGACGACCTCCGCCACGGCTCGTGCTCGGTCGAGCAGGTTGTCGTTTTTCGCGGCAGCTTCGAGATTGTCCATCGACGCTTCTTCGAGAAGGCGAACCGGGTTCGCCGAACAACGCCGCCAACGGTCGGCGTCCACGTCGGCGAATATTGCGTCACCGTCCGGTGCCCAAGACCAGCGGTAGTTGTAAGCAAGCCGGGCGAAGACCGCGAGCTGGTCGGGAACCCGCGCCGCAAGCCCATCAATCGCGTGTGTGAGATCTAGGTGCCCGAGTATCCGCATTTGGCGCACTCTAAACCCCGACTACCGAGTCTGGCGGAATCTTTCTACCGTCGCTTCAGCACGCCGGCCAATCGCGGCGAACGCTTCGACGGTTACATGTCGCGTATCGGCCCCACCTATGTTCTGACGGGCGCGAATCGGGCCCGCTGACGAGGCTAATTCGCGCCCATCAAACGAATTTCGGGGCGGATATGTGACGCGCGCCCCGCACCACCTCCGCGCTGAGTTCGCCGATCGAGTCGAGCGCTACTGAACTCTGGATGCGCAGAACCTCCGGGTCGGGCGGATAGTGCGTGTTGGGGATCGCGATCACGTGTAGCCCCGCCGAGTGCGCCGATCGCAGACCACTCGTCGAATCCTCGATCGCAGCAGCATTTGTTGGCTCGACGCCGAGCCGACGGCATACCTCGAGATAGACGTCCGGCGAGGGTTTGCCGGCCGTGACCTCTTCGGTCGAAATCGACAATTCGAAACGTCCGACAAGTTCGGGCGATGCGAGAACAAGATCGATAACCGGACGGTTGGCCGATGACGCGAGGCCGAGCGGCCACACTTGGGCGATGCGTCGCACCGCGTCGACGGCGCCGGGCAGAAATGGGATCGAGCGTCGGTACGAGGCGAGCATGTCGGCGACGACACCTGCGTCGATCTCGGCCGGATCCCCGCCAACACCGAGCGCATCGGCCATGTACCTCGACCATTCGATCGAGCTCATGCCCTGCATCGCGCGGGTCGACTCTTCGAGCCATGTCCCGCCGTGCGCGTCGGAGTATCGCCGTTTCGCTGCGTCCCAGATCTGCTCGGAGTCGACGATCACGCCGTCGAGGTCGAACACAACCGCTTCGATTGCCATTCCTTTTCAGCCCTCCGGGTCGACGAGGCCGAGGTCGTCTTCGAAGTCGGGAGTGTGTTCAGGATCGAGTTCGAGAAACAACACAGCGAGCGGGGGCAACGTCAGCACGATCGAATGGTTGCGTCCATGCCACCGGACTGGTACCGATTCGACGCCGCCGAGGTTGCCGACGCCGCTTCCGCCGTATTCGACTGCGTCACCGTTCGCGAGCTCTCGCCAGAACCCGCTGCCGTCGACGCCGACCCTGTAGTTGTCTCGCGGAACGGGGGTGAAGTTGCACACGACGAGCACGCTATCGCCATCACTGGATTTGCGCAGGAACGACAAAACACTGTTTTGGCTGTCGTTCTGGTCGATCCACTCGAAGCCGCGCGGATCGCAGTCGAGTTCGTGCAAAGCCGGCCGATCGATCATCATCTCGTTGAGTTGGGTAATCCAGCGTTGGATCCCGACATGTGCCGGCTCGTCGACTAGATGCCAATCGAGGCTCGAGTCGTGGTTCCATTCTGTCCATTGGCCGAACTCACTGCCCATGAACAGAAGTTTCTTTGCGGGCATCGCGTACATGTAGCCATACAGGAGCCGCAGGTTCGCGAACTTCTGCCAGTCGTCGCCGGTCATCTTGGTGAGCAACGAACCCTTGCCGTGCGTCACCTCGTCGTGGCTGAGCGGGAGCAAGAAATTCTCGTCGAACGCGTAGAGCATGCGAAACGTGATCTCCCCCTGGTGATAACTGCGATAAACCGCCTCCCTCGAGAAGTAGTCGAGCGTGTCGTGCATCCAGCCCATGTCCCATTTGAAGCCGAAGCCGAGACCGCCGAGATACGTCGGCTTGGAGACCATCGGCCAAGACGTCGACTCCTCGGCGATCGTCTGCACGTCGGGATATTGTCGGTACACCTCAGTGTTGAAGCGACGAAGGAATTCGATGTTTTCGAGGTTTTCACGTCCACCGTATTTGTTCGGGATCCACTCCCCTTCTTTGCGTGAATAGTCTCGATACAACATCGACGCGACCGCGTCGACGCGAAGCCCATCGATGTGGTACTTGTCGAGCCAGAACAGCGCAGACGAGATCATGAAACTCCGCACTTCGTTTCGGCCAAGATTGAAGATGTACGAATTCCAGTCGGGGTGGTAACCCTCACGCGGATCGCCGTGCTCGAACAGGTGCGTGCCGTCGAAGTAGATGAGTCCGTGTTCGTCAGACGGAAAGTGTGACGGCACCCAGTCGAGGATTATTCCGATGTCGGCGTTGTGTAGATAGTCGATCAGGTACATGAGCTCCGCGGGGCGGCCGAAGCGGCTGTCGGGCGCGAAGTAGCCGACTGTCTGATAACCCCAAGAACCTGCGAACGGATGCGCCGTCAGTGGCATGAACTCCACATGCGTGTAACCAAGCCGCGATACGTAGTCAGCCAGAAGCGGCGCCATCTCACGGTATGTGAGCGACCGGTTGTCGTCTTCGGGCACACGCCGCCATGAGCCGAAATGCATCTCGTAGACGCTGATCGGCGACTTCAGCGTTTGGCGGGCGCCACGCTTCGCCATCCAGTCGGAGTCGTTCCATTGGTAGCGCAGATCGCCGACTTTCGACGCGGTGCTCGGTGGCGTCTCACTGTCGAATCCGAACGGGTCGGCCTTGTCGACCTCAAAACCGTCGACGTTCGAGAAGATCCGATACTTGTAGACGTCGCCGACGCCGACGCCGGGCACGAAGCCGGTCCAGATTCCCGACACGCCCTGCTCCGCGAGCCGCGTCGCCGACGTGTCCCATCCGTTGAAATCGCCGATCACCGCGACGAGCCGCGCGTTCGGCGCCCACACAGAGAATTGCGTGCCGGCGACGCCGTCGAAGACGGTCACGTGAGCGCCGAGCTTGTCGTAGAGATTGAAGTGGCTGCCCTCGTTGAACAGATAGAGGTCGTCTTCGGTCAGCAGTGACGGTGACAGGTCTGTCATTGTGGATCCCTTTGTGCGATCAACGAAACTCTCTCGACCACGTCGGCTCTGTCGTCGAGCTGGTCGAGTGAATAGCGGCACTTCTGCTGCCAGTTGCGGCGCTCGTCGGTGGTGCCCGGTATGTTTTGCGCTCGTTCTTCGAGCCAGAGGTCTTCGAGCGCCACGACTCCGGCATTGGCGGGCGAGCGCGCAATGAGACGTATCGCAGCGTCGATGACCTCGCCTGCCGAGTCCGGGTCTGACGGTCTCATTCCGGCTGCGTCGAGCTTGTCGATCAAGCCGGCGCGATCCACGACACGCTCTTGTCGATCGTCGGCGACCTGTTCCGCGTCGACAAGGCCGATCTCGGCACGTTCGGCGATGTCGGCGCCCGACCAAAATCCGCCAAAGGTCGCGATGTCATGGGTGTTGAGCCCAACGAGCGTGTCGCCTGCGACATCGAGCAGCGACTTTGCCGACGCTCCGACCTCGAATTCGAGCAGTTTCATCCGGCTCAAACCATGTGCAGACATTGCCGACTCGACCTCGCCGGGCACCGTACCGAGATCCTCTCCGACGACATGGCAGCGGTTGCGGTGCGACTCCAAACATACGACCGCATACAACTCGTCGGCCGGGTAGCGCACATACGCGCCGTCGACGCCGGACCCACCCTTCGGCATGCAAAAGAGTCGCGTCAGACCCATTACATGGTCTATGCGAAGGATCGACGCGATGTGCATCTGTTGGCGGAGAACTCTGCGATAGTACTCATGGCCGCCAAGCCTCGACTTGATCGGATGAAGTGGCGGAAACAGCCAGTTTTGGCCGCTCGGCTGGAGGGCGTCGGGCGGGGCGCCGACCTGTAGGTCGTGCACGTGTATGTCGCGATATGCCCACGCGTCGAATCCGTCGGGATGAACGCCGACGGGCAGGTCGAGACACAGAGCGAGCCCGTTCGACTCGACGGTCGACGCCATCGAGTCGACCTGGTCATTCGCTATCCACTGGACGTACGCGTGATACCGCGCCGGCGCCCTCGCGAAGACTCCGCTGACATCGTGGGCGAGTCGTTCGGGCGAACCCGTCGGCGCCACGCCGTCTTCGACGTCGGCGCGAAACGCCGCGTATGCGACGACGGTCGGGTTCGCCTCGCAGAAACCGATGAACTGATCGAGACGACGCCCCGCCGTGTTGAACATGTGTTCACACATCGGCGCCAATGCCGAGCGTTGCAATCGAGCCTGGCAGGCATAGTCGACGAACTCGTATGCACGTAATTCGGCGAACTCGGCGTCACGACTGGACGGCCCCATGTCGATCTCGGAATACTCGCCGACACGCCGAACGTCGACGTAGAACTCGTTCCACATGAGCCGACTCACCGGCGCATACGGACTCGGCTCGAACGGATCGTCGAGAAACGCCGCGAGTATCGGCAGCGTGGCGACGAGATTCAAGCCCTTCGACATCGACCAGAGCGCGAAATCGGTAAAGTCGGTCAGATCGCCCCCGCCGTTCGATCGCCCTGAATGGAGGGCGTACATCGGAGCGAACAGTCCTCGATGCGGCCCCGACGGCAGCCGGTACACGCGTGACGGCGCCGAGATCACCGTCGACGAATGCAGTTCTGAACCTGTGTCGACGACGAGATCGTGATATCCGAACGGCAGCTCGACGGGCAGCTCGATCTGGCCTGCGCCAAACCGACAAGTGCGTCGCGATCCGTCTTCGAGCATCAACTCGACGTTCGCCTTGGCGGGCACAACACACCGAACCGTTGTTTTTCGCCCCGCCCAGACGACCACGACAGGTTCCACTACCGGCACGTCGACCGCCCCGACCCCGCGGTCGAGGCGTCGCGAGGCTGCTTCGACGTCGACGCCTAGCGCTTCGAGGATGGCGATGATCGAATCTGGCTCGGCGCGGTGACGCTCGTCGTGGCTGTCGACGAATTCGGGCATCACTCCGTGCGCCTCGGCGACGGCCCATAGCCGGTCGAGTGTCGGCGTCACGTCTGGCCACCAAGTATGTCGAGGATTCCGCGCAGCGGAATCGATAGCCAGTCGGGGCGGTTGTTCAACTCATAGTCGATCTCATACATCGCTTTTTCGAGGACGTAGGCATCGAGCAACACCGAACGCGATCTCGAGTCCTGCGGAAGGCAGGAACCCTCGTTCGCGAACTCGAAGTAGCTCCGTAGAAACGCCGCCCCGACCCAACGCCGCCACACTGCGTCCCACTCTTGAAGCGCGTGAAACCGATCTGAGCCGAAGTCGACAATGCCTCGCGCATCGAGATTGAACAGGGCAGCTGCGGCCGCGTAGTCGAATGATCGGAACATTCCCGCGATGTCGCGCAGTGGCGACCATTTGAGACGGCGCTCCCCGATCGAGCGCGCCGGCTCTCCCTCGAAGTCGAGGATCACAAAGTCGCGGCCTGTAAACAACAGTTGTCCGAGGTGGTAATCGCCGTGTCCGCGGATACGCTGCGCGTCGATCTTGCCGTCTCGGACGGCAGCGAACTTCGCCATCAACGCCTTCTCGGCCGCGAGCAACCTCGCCGCGTCGGACGCCTGTGCCTTCGGCAGATGCTCGAGCTGTCTTCGCACCATGGCCAGGGTCAGACGCGCCTGCGAGCGCATCGATTGGTAGAGAGAGCGCTGGTACAGCGGCGTGAATGCCTCGGGCGCGAAATCCGGCTCTGTACCGGCAGCCAGTGCGTTGTGCATTTCGGCGGTTCGAACACCGATCATCTCGACGGCATGGAGATAGCTGCCGATCAGCCGGTCGGCCGATTCGGGCGTCTCCTCGTCGATGGCGTCCATCAGCGAAGGCATCTCCGATGGGTGATCGAGCTTCGAAAAGCCTTCGGCAAGGAGACGATTGTGGAACCGATCCAGGGCGGCAAGCGTGAACTCCCACGCATCGCCCTCGTTGTCGACGAGTTCCTGGACGATCGCGAGCGTCGCCGTGTTGTCGTCGGTCTCGTACTCGAGCGCCCCGAGGATTCTCGGAACGTGGCTGAAGCGGTCCTGTGATGTGAGGAACCATCCGATCTCGAGTTCGGGGTTCACTCCCGGCTCGAGACGTCTGTACATCTTGAGGATCGCTTCATCACCGTAGACAACAGATGTGTTCGACTGCTCGGCCTTCGACAAAGCCGGCTCGAGGTCGACGCCCGAGTCGTAGACCGCTTTGAGGTACTTGCTGTGGCGTCCGAGGATCGATCCGCCCGGACCCTTCAACTTGCGGCGTTTGTAGCAGATATCGAGAAGGGCCGAGTCGAACGACTTTTCGGCGAATGCGTTGTAGAGCACTGCTTCGTCGTGCGCCTTGGTGAGGCGTGCAACGACGGCCTCGGGATGGTCGTGCATCACTCGACGCGCGTCGTGGCCATCCGCGACCATCAGCGGGATCGCATAGTTGTCGGGCTCGCCTTCGTTGTATGCGATTTCGACGATCACGACGTAAGCACGCTCCTCGCCGTCGCTCAATGGGACGGGAACGGAATCCGTCACCTCGACCGTCCGTATCGTCCGCGTCTTGCCGCGGAACCAGCGCCGCTGGCGGATGAAGTCTGGAAGCACGCCTTCGAGACGGCGACGGTCTGTACTACGCAGAATCGAGTCCCAGTTTCCGCGAACCGCGACGCGGGGTACCAGCTCGACGTCGGGCGCCCGTGATGCGCCGGTGGTGATGCTCGCTCCGGGAATGTCGGTCGCCGTCGGGACTCCGATTTCTCCGACGCGGGCGTTTTCGAGCGACATCCAGTAGAACGCGTAGGGCCCGAGTGTGAGCAGGTACGCGAGGTCGCCGATCACCGGAAATGTCGCGTATCCGAACAACTCGACCGGGACCATACCCTTGTAGTCGCTCAGATCGAGTTCTACGTATGTCGCATGCTCGCAGAGGTTCGCTACGACAAGGATCTGTTCGTCTTCGTAGGTGCGTATGAAAGACAGGACATTGTGGTTGTCTGGCGACAGGAATTCGAGCGAACCTCGACTCAGCGACTGATGACGCTTCCGGATCGCGATGAGCCGTTTCGTCCACCACAGCAGCGAATTCGTGTTCTCAGCCTGTGTTTCGACGTTGACGGCTTCATAGTTCCATGCCGGGTCGGTGTTCACCGGCAGATAGAGCTTCTGTGGATTCGCCTTCGAAAATCCGGCGTTGCGGTCTCCGTTCCATTGCATCGGGGTGCGCACGGCATCACGATCGCCGAGGTAGATGTTGTCGCCCATGCCGATCTCATCGCCGTAGTAGATGATCGGCGTTCCGGGTAGCGAGAAGAGCAGCCCGTTCATGAGTTCGATCTTGCGTCGGTCGTCGCCTAGCAGTGGGGCGAGTCGTCGTCGGATGCCGAGATTGATCCGAGCTTGATGGTCGTGCGCGTACACGCGGTACATGTAGTCACGCTCCTCGTCGGTGACCATCTCGAGCGTGAGTTCGTCGTGGTTGCGCAAGAAGAGCGCCCACTGAGCGTTCTGCGGTATGGCGGGCGTCTCGGCGAGAATGTCGACGATCGGGAATCTGTTGCCTTGATGGACCGCCATGAACATTCTCGGCATGAGGGGGAAATGAAACGCCATCTGACATTCATCACCATCGCCGAAATAGGCGATTGCGTCTTCGGGCCACTGGTTCGCTTCGGCGAGGAGCATGCGGTCTTCGTAGTTCTCATCTACGTGGCGTCTCAGGTCCTTGAGATATTGATGGGTCTCCGGCAGGTTCTCGCAATCGGTTCCGTCACGCTCGTAGAGGTACGGGATCGCGTCGAGTCGCAACCCGTCGACACCCATTTTGAACCAGAAGTCGAGCTGGCGGAATATCGATCGTCTCACGTCGGCGCTGTCGTAATTCAGATCGGGTTGATGCGAATAGAAACGATGCCAGAAGTACTGTTGCGCCACCGGATCCCAGCACCAGTTCGACGTTTCGAAGTCGCCGAAGATGACCCGAGCATCCTCGAAGAGTTCTGTCGTGTCACTCCATACGTAGAAATCACGCCATCGACTGCCTTTGGGCGCAAGACGCGCACGCTTGAACCATGGGTGTTGGTCAGACGTGTGGTTGATGACGAGTTCGGTTATCACCCGAATGTCATGAGCGTGCGCCTCGCGAAGAAACTTGCGAAAGTCGCGCATCGTGCCGTACGCCGAATTGATGGCTTGGTAGTTCGCTATGTCGTAGCCGTCGTCGCGCCCCGGCGATGGGTAAAACGGCATCAGCCAGAGCGCAGTCGCCCCAAGGTCGGCGAGATAGTCGAGCTTGGAGGTCAGCCCGGCGAAGTCACCGATACCGTCGCCGCTCGCGTCGGCGAACGCGCGCACGTGCGTCTGGTAGATGACGGCGTCTTTGTACCAGGTCGGATTGCGGTCGCCGTCAACGGGCGGAATGCTTTTCGCTGCCATCGCTCAGTCCGGTTGGTCGACGGCGAAGACGTGGGCGGGGAACGCTACTGGATCCAGCTCGACATAGTTCCACGGGCCGTTCCAGACGTATCGTCCGCCACCTATGAGATCTCGCAAGACAAACGGACGATCGCCAGACAGCCCGAGCGCATCGAGGTCGAGACCGATCATCGCTTCGTGCCGGTTCGTCGGGTCGACATTGACCACGCACAGTATCACGTCGGAGCGGTCGGCGTTCGTCTTCGAATAAGCGACGATTTGGTCGTTCTGCGCCTCGTGAAAGGTCAGTGTCCAGTCCTGCTGAAGAGCCGGATGAGCGCGTCGGATGTGGTTGAGGCGAGTGATCACCTCGCGGATCTCTTCGCATTCGTCGAGGTTCCAGTGCCGCACTTCGTACTTTTCGGAGTCTGCATATTCTTCGAGCCCCGGTTCGCGAGCCGCAGCGATTCCGAGCTCGAAGACCGGCCCGTAGATCCCGTAGTTCGCAGCAAGCGTCGTCGCGAGCACGATCCGGATCATGAAGCCCGCACGTCCGTTGTATTGGAGGTATTCGCTCGTGATATCGGGCGTGTTCGGCCAAACGTTCGGTCGGAAGTATTCGCGTGACGGCGACCGGCAGAGCTCGGTGAAATACTGTTCGATTTCCCATTTTTGGTATCGCCAGGTGAAATATGTGTAGGACTGCGTGAACCCGATCTTGGCAAGTTTGTGCATGATGCTCGGGCGGGTGAATGCCTCAGCGAGGAAGATGATCTCAGGATGGCTGCGCTGCGTTTCGCGGATCAACCATTGCCAAAACGCGAACGATTTGGTGTGTGGATTGTCGACACGAAAGATCGTCACACCACGCTCGATCCAACAGTCGACAACCGAGCACAACTCGAGCCAGAGGCGTTCGGAGTCTGCCGACTCGAAGTCGAGGGGGTAGATGTCTTCGTAGCGCTTCGGCGGATTCTCGGCGAATTGGAGGGTTCCGTCGGGGCGGGCGTGAAACCAGTCCGGATGTTCGGTGATCCACGGATGGTCGGGCGAACACTGGAACGCGAGATCGATCGCGACGTCGATTCGCAGTTCGTGCGCACGTTCGACGAACTCGATAAAATCGGCTTCTGTGCCCAGCTCGGGGTGAATCGCCTTGTGCCCGCCCGTCTCGTCGCCGATCGCCCACGGAGAGCCCACATCGCCGTCGGCGGCGGTGACCGAACCGTTACGACCTTTACGTTTCGTATGGCCTATCGGATGGACCGGCGGTAGGTATACGACGTCGAAGTTCATCGCGGCCACGTAGTCGAGGCGCGCCGTCGCATCGGCAAGCGTTCCGGCCCTGTCGGGGTCGGGCGAGGTCGAACGCGGAAACATTTCGTACCAGCTTCCGTACCGCGCACGCAGGCGGTCGACATGGACAGGCAGTTCCCGACGGTATGTCACGCTTGCAGAGCGGTCTGGATATCGGTCCGATAGTTCCGCGAACTCAGAGCTCAGCGCCGCCATGACGCGTCGTGGCCACGAAGCATCGGAATCGGCGAGCAATGCGGCGATGGCCCCAAGGCTTCGGGCATCACCACGTTCGGCCCGCGCCGCGGCCGCCGCGGCCAGTTCGGCGCCGACGACCAGATCGACCTCTTGAGCCGTCCCCGCTTGGATCTTCTTGTCGACGCCGTTTCGCCATGTGCCGAATCGATCGACCCACGCCTCGATCGTAAAGAAATACGGCCCGAGTTCGATGACTTCGAAAACGCCCCGCCATCGATCGTCGACTGTGAGCGCCATCGGCTGTGCCGACCAATCACCACCGCCGCTGCGGCGCCAAACTACGGCGCTGAGCGCGTCGTGACCGTCGCAGAAGATATCCGCTTCGACCACAACCGTTTCGCCGACAACGCGCTTGGCTTCGACGCGCCCCTCGTCGATTTCTGGCGCTACGTTTTCGATGACGACACGGCGGTGCGTCCCGATCGCCGGATCGGCCGGTTGCCGGCTCACGATCCGATCGAGCCCGAGTGCTTCCAACTCCCGACACCGCCTGACGATCCGCGCTTGGTGTGACGCGATGTATTTCGGCTGTTGAGCGGCGATACTACAGCGATGAGCCCGAAAAAAGGTCTCCCCATCCATCGGGGCGCTGCCGGGGTGTCCCCGGGCCGCCGCAATTTCAGGGCCGACCGCAACACGCCGGCAGTAGAGCGGATCGATGTCGCGTATCTGCCCCGAAATCGCTTTGATTGGCGAGGCTAGGCCCCCCCGTGGGGCCCCAACGCGCCCATCAAGACAGTTCTGGGGCCTATCCCTGACACCACGAAACGGAAACGAGCCTCATCGGTCTCTCGTCGCTGGCAAACTCGCGCTCGGCGGAGATAGCGCGTCGGTATACCGCCGAATATGCCGATCCGGGCGCACGCACTGTGGCTCGATTGCGGAGAAGAGAAAATACCGCCTGCGCCAGTTCATGCGGGCGCTCTGGTTCGACACTCACACAACGCGGATCCGAGTCGGCTAGACGCTTCATCTCTTCGGTGGCGCCGACAACGAGAGGCACGCCACATGCGATTGCTTCGAGCGCAACAACGCCGTACGGCTCCGACAGGCTTGGGACGACGACGATGTCGGCGATCGTTCTCGCGTCGGGATCGCCGGCAAAATAGTCGCGGAACTCGACGACGCGCGAGACGCCCATGTCTCGGACCTGCCGCTCCAAGCCTGCCCTGGTGTCGCCTGCTCCGACGATCACGAATTCGGCATCTGGGATCGCGAGACGAATCGCCGGGATCGACTTGACGAATGTGTGGGCGTCGTTCTTGTAGACGACGCCCCCGGAGAACAGTATCCGCCTGCTTCGGCAGTGTTCGGTCATGCCAATCGTGTCGATCTTGTCGGCGGGGAGTTCGAAGACCGACTCGAGTTCGCTCGCGCAATCGCCGGAATATGTGATGACACGTCGCGCCAAATAAGTCATCCACCACTCGACCTGGCGGACGAGCCTCGAACGGCCCGACTCGACGCGTCCACCGCAACGTCCGAACTCGGTCGAACCGACCGAGACAACGAGGGGAACGCGAAATGACGTGTGCAGCGTCGCCGCGACATAGCCGACTTGCCACCCGACGGCGTGGATGACGTCGAATCGCTCGACCCGCATGACCTTCGCGCCGGCGGCAACCATGGCGAGATTCTGCTGCTGCACGTAAGCAAACGGCTCGACAGACGGCACACGGGGCGGATGGTCGACGACGTCGATCAGATCGATACCCGGTTTGGTAACGGCGCCGTGCCTCGTGAGGAGCGATACGTCGTGGCCCGCTGCGACAAGGTCGGAGGCGACGTCCGCAATGTGTGGCGCGATTGAGGTCAACGCTCGAGGCGGGTACTCCCAAGCAACAATTAGTATTCGCATGCGGGAAGTATTGGCGATCCGGCGCCCACCCGCTGCATGCGTTTCGTCTCTCGCCTACGTGGCCGTCGCACGTCGGCGAAGCCCGGTCCGCCACTATTCTGATCGCGATGGAATCGAACGGTCGAGTGATACTCGTCGGGGCTGGGCCCGGCGCCCCGGGGTTACTCACGCTTGCCGCGGTTCATGCTCTACAGTTGGCCGACCTGGTGCTCTACGACCGGCTCGCCGGGCCGACGTTCCGGCGCTTCGTTACACCCACGACCGAGCTGATCGATGTCGGCAAGCGGCCCGGCGCCTCGCAACATACCCAAAGCGAAATCATCGCGCGCTTGATCGACGAGGCGCAGCGGGGCAAGTGCGTCGCCCGGGTCAAAGGGGGATCCCCATTCGTCTTCGGGCGAGGGTTCGAAGAGGTCGAGGCGTGCGTTTCGGCCGGTGTCGACGTCGAAGTCATCCCGGGCGTCACATCGGCGGTCGGGGCGTTCGAGGCATCGGGCATACCTCTCACACATCGTGGGTCGGCTGCGGGATTCGCCGTCATCTCCGGACACGAGGATCCTGCCAAAGGCAGGCCGAGTGTCGACTGGACGACAATGGCGGCCTTCCCCGGCTCGATTGTCATCCTGATGGGCGTTGCCACGTTTCCCACGATTGCAGCGAAGCTGATCGCCGGCGGCCTCGGCGGTGCTACTCCCGTAGTAGCAATCGAGGCTGCTACGACGCCCCAGCAGCGTTCCATCCGGACGACACTCGACAGCGCACGACGCGAATTTGCCGACTCGGCGCTCGAATCACCCGCCGTGATCGTTGTCGGCGAGGTCGCTTCGTACGCCGATGACCTGCCCGACTCCCTCCTCGCCAGAGAGGCGTTCGACACTCGCCAGACCGGCGGCGCTCTCGGCGGCTGGCGCATCATCGTGGCGCGCACGACGCAACGAACATCGCAACTGGCGCCTCGACTCCGCGCCGCCGGCGCCACCGTGGTTGAGATCAGCGTTCTGCGCTTCGCAGCGCCGGCCGACGACGCAGCGATCCTTGCACTCGTCGACGGCTGTCGGCAAGGTGAGGTCGGCTTGATCGCTGCCAATTCTGCACTCGCGATCCAACACCTCGTCACCGCGCTGATCGAGCGCGGTCACGACACCCGGCTTCTCGCGGACATCACCCTCGTCGCCCTTTCGTCGAGTGCCCGGGCGGGGTTCAGCGAATTCGGACTCTCGTCTGTTCCAACCGTCCCCGATCACGCCGGTCGAATCGCGGCATTCTTGACGGCCGAAGACGACGCACCGGACGAGCGCGCTATCGCTGCACTCGAATCGAAGTCATGGCCGACAGAGGTGGTCCCGGTCTATCGCAGCGACTCCGCAATACCGATTCGAGAACATCTGACCGCGGCCAATTCTGCCGACGCCGCGGTCTTCGCATCGTCGGCAAGCGTCCGCGCTTGGGCTCGGATCGGCCTGTCGTTCCCCCCAGTCGTCGCAGCGATCGGCCCGACGACCGCCGCTGCACTCGAAGATGAAGGCGTCGTGATCACAGTCATGCCCGACACCCACGACGTTGCGAATCTCACGGCCGCCCTGATCTCGTTTGCCGAATCACGCTAGGCGGTAATCTCATGAGCAAATCCTCGAATCAGACAGCTGAGGAAGTCGCTTTCCTCATACATGATCATGTGTCCGGCACCATTCACCGGGACCCATTCGACATCAGAGATTCCGCCGGCGAGGATCCTCGATTCGGACTCGGGCAATAGAAGGTCATGGGTGCCGTCGACGACAAGGACGGGGACGTCGATCTGGTCGAGTCTGTCGACGATATCGTGACCAAAGATTTCATTCATTGCCTGCAACATCGACAGTGGCTCGAGGATATGAACGAGTTCGCGGCTGTATAGCACCGCGCCTTCTTCTGCGTTTTCGCCGAACATCTCGCGGAACGCAAACAGTCCGAGATCGGAGTCGGTGATCGGAAGCGCTCGGAGCCGAACGAAAGCTTCAGCGGCCGGCGCCACGACCGATGCGTCGAGCGCCCCGAGCAATGCTCTGAATGGCGCGTAAGCCCGCGTTTCGAGCATGTTCTTGCCGGTCGCGGTCGTCGACTGGGCAACGAGACCGATTACGCGTTCAGAACACACATCGGACTGACTGATCGCGAACTCGAGCATCGACATGCCGCCGATCGAATGCCCGACGATGATCACATTGCGCATGTCGAGCTGGGTGAGAACTCTCACAATGTCGACGGCAGCCCCTCGCGCTATCGGGAGGTCGATGTCGCCTCGTTCGGACTGCCCATGTCCACGCAGGTCGATCGAGGCGACGCGATGATCGGCGGCGAGCGTCTCCTGTTGGAATTTCCAGACGTTATGTGTCAGCCCGAGACCGTGGATGAAGAGGAACTCGGGCGATCCTTCGCCCGTTTCATGCCAAAAGATGCGTTGACCCTCGGCGCCGTCGACGTATCCGGTCCGCCCCGAAGTCGCTTCGCGGAATGTCTCGATCGGTCGGCCTTCGACCATGCCTTCGAGTTGGTGAACGACCCGATGCCGCAGGTTCGCCCCGGCGCTGATCGCGTCAGACAAAAAATCACGGTAGGAGCGGCCGCTCACGCAGTAAGGGCTTCTTTGTGCTTCGGTGGACGGCCTCGAGGACGCTTGACCGGCAGAATCTTGCCGTTCACGAACAGTTCGGCGCCCCAAACGCCGGCAGGCTCACGACGGTCACCCGCGCCCTGCAAGCAGACGATACGCACCGGGCACCCGCGACAAATCTGCTTTGCGCGCCGGATGTCGGGAATCTCATCTGAGAAGAAGATCGTGCCAAGCTGCCCCGTGCCGTCATTACAGACGGCCATCGCGGCAAAATCGGGGTCCGTCGTGGTGATCGCCGCCGCCAGTTTCTCGATCTGATCCATCTACCCTCGTCCTCCACGGAAGTCCGCTCCGCTCGAACCTGTACACGCGCGTAGCCGCACATAACACGGGTGATGAGACTCGAACGGCCCATACTCCCGGTGAAGCGCACCTGACCGGTGAACAGAGCCTCTAGCGGAACCTAATTGTCATAAGCATGCTTGAACTCGCCTATGGAGTGCAATTCTCGCACAGATCGCGGCGAAATCTGAGAAAAAAATGAAGATATCGTCAAGAAATGTCGATACCGTTCTTTCATGGCAGTTTCACGGTTCGTGCAGAGCCCCAAACAGGGTTCCCGACACCCGAACAAGGTCCCCGACAATGGTCACGGCGGCGACGCCCGGTGGAGCACATTCCGAGTCAGAAACCTGTCGATACGGTTGAGTTCGTCCCGGACGATCCTCTCGTCGCTCCACCCATGCCCTTCGCCTTCGTACACGTGGAAGTCGACGGCGCCGCCGCCCAAACGAATTCGCGCAACGAACCGCTCTGTCTGATCGACCGGGACCGACTCGTCGGCGTCGCCCTGAAGTATGAGCAGTGGAGCATCGATGGCGTCGGCATGTGCCGCCGGTGAGAGATCGACATAATCGTCGTACGCTTCTGGCAACGGTCCGACCAACGAATCGAAGTAGTGGGCTTCGAACCTCTCGGTCGTCTCGACGAGGCGCATCATGTCGGTGACGGGGTAGAGCGCGACGCCGGCCGCGTACAGGTCGCAATGTTTGATCATCCCCATCAGAACGGCGTATCCACCGGCAGAGCCGCCCATGATCGCGACTCGGTCCGGATCCGCGACGCCGACTCGGACCATGTGCCGGACGCCCGCTGCCACATCATCGACATCGAGTTTGCCCCACCGAGAGCGGAGCATCCGCATGTAGTCGCGGCCGTACCCTGTCGAGCCGCGATGGTTGACCGACAGAACCGTCCATCCTCGCGATACGAAGAACCCGAGGCGTGGATCGAAGCCGCGGGTCGTCTGGCCGGTCGGACCGCCGTGCACGCGCACCAGGAGCGGGCCCTGACCGTCTGCGCCGACGGGGCGGGTCAACAGCCCGTACACATCGCCACCGTCGAGCCCCGCCCACTGGATGTGCTCAGTCTCACCGAGTCGAGGAAACGCGGCCGCGGCGGGGCTCGACATCACGCGAGCTGATCCGACACCCGGATCGTAGGAGACGACCCGGTCGGGAAGGTCGACCGCCGACCGAAGAGCGACGATCCGCTCACCCGCCCACGTGAGTTCGCTAAGCGCTGCCGGTTCGTCGCTGATGGTTCGAATGTGCCCCAAGTCGATGTCGACCACCCGCAGCGCCGTGCAAGCGTCGCGGGCGGATGTGAACGCGATCGAGGTCCCATCGGGTGACCAGGCAAAGCTCCGCACACCGGTTCCCCACGCGGGCGGGCCGTGCTCAGCCGCCTCGTCGACAAGATGCCGCGGGGCGAGATCCGTCACGGGCGCCACCCACAGGTTCTTCCAGCCAGACCGGTCCGAAAGGTAGGCAAGCATCGAGCCGTCCGGGCTAAAGCGCGGCTCACCGACCGAAACGGCGTCACCGCCGTCGACGACCACAGCGTGGCCGTCAACAGGTCGTAGGACGATCCGTCCACCGTCCCAAGGCATGTTCGGCACGTCCCACTCATGCCAGACGATGTCGCCGGAACCACTGATGTCCGGATCGCTCGCGAAGTCGGCGCCCGCTGAGACTTTCATCGGCCACGACCGGCCGTCGACATCGACCAGGCCAATCTCGCGAGTCGCGTCATCCGAGCGAATCACCGCGACCCGCGACCCGCTCACCACGGGGGCGGCAAAGTTTGCGCCACCGGCGATCGGCGTCGGGGCGCCGCCGTCGCGCTCGACTCGCCACAAGCCGCGATCGACACCGACGTAGACGATCGACTCCGAGTCGTCGGTCCACGCGAAGACACCGCCTCCACGATGGACCGACGCCGTCACGGCCGGATCCGTCGTGATGATCGTCGGCGGCTCTACATGTCCATCGCTTCCAATGGCCGCAACGGCGATGTCGCCCCGTCCCTGAAGCGAAACGAGGTATGCAAGCCAATCGCCGTCGGGCGACAGTCTCGGCTCACCGACACGTCGGAATTGCGCGGCCATCGCCGTTGTAACGATCGCGCTCAACGCCCCATCGCCGTGTCCACCGAACCGGTCGGGACCGACGACTGCTGCGCACGACGGGCATGATAGCATCGAGACGAACGCTACCCTATCTCGGCTATTCCCGTCGGCCTCTATCGACTTATCGAGACGATCTGGGTTTCTCTTGAGTCGTTGGCTCGCAACGAGGTGTTAGCGATCCGGCCAGTCGAGCCGAGTACGACGGAAGCGCAAGGCGTGCCATCGCCCGCCCCGCGGACGCCGCGTGCGAGGTCGTGTTGCCAACGAATGCGATGTTGTCGGCGACGACGATGCGTTCGTGAACGCGCTTGGCGACTTGGATGTCAACGCCGGCCCCGCTCAAGATCGACAGGCAGTCCCGGTCGGCGGTCTCGTCGGTCACTATCGTGACGTCGGCGCCGTGCGTGGCCGCTTCGACGACGGCATCGGCGATCTGGTTGCGACGCAGACGGGGTGCGCGAACGAGTACGCGCTCGCGCGCCGCGCCGATGTCGTCGGGAGCATCGGCCATGAACTCGTCGATGCTGAGCCATTCGATAGCGTCCGATGTCGACGCATCGATCTGGCTGCCATGGGTTGCGACCAGCTCGATCGCCCGCCCGAGGGGGCCGCCCCGCAGCCACGTCGAATCCGCTATCACGACGAGTTTCGATATCGCTCTCGACATCGCGACGTTGACGAGGCGCAGTCCGGCGTCGCCGGCGAGCATCGGTGGCGGACGCAGTGGACGGCTGTCGCAGAGGTCGACGATGATCGCTTGACGTTCGCCGCCTTGAAAGCGATGGACAGTCGCGACTTCGACAGATTCGCCCCACCCGAGGTCGTCGAGCGCGTCTCGTATCAACCGCATTTGTTCGACGTATGGCGTCGCGATGCCGACCACCCTGTCACCGCTTGCGAATGCGCCTGCGGAGGTGACGATCGACGTTGCGGCATATGCACACAGTGCCGCGGTGATCGGGTTGCAACGTGACGCCGCCGGCCGCACCGAGATCGGTCGCATGGCCGCGGTGTCCCAGAGCACGACTCTCGAACCCGGCCCGGGCCCGGCGCCGACGATTGCGTCGTCGTCATAGTCCACTTCGCACGATTCGAGTTGGCCGTCGTAGGCGAACGCATTCGTCACGGCCGCGATGTCGGGATGCGAACGGTACTGGCGCCGCAAAACGGCGATCCGGCGATCAACGGCGCCCGAGTCGAGCGCTGAGACCACGCCCGACGTCTCAAACACGTCGCGGCCAAGCCACCGTTTCGAATCGGGCGTGCGGGCAACGACAACAGGCGGGAGCTGGCGAACGTCACCGAAAACGACGGTCTTGGCGCCGAGCCCGGCCGCTATCACGGCGTGTGGAAGCAGCGCCATCGACGCTTCGTCGATCAGGACGCGATCGTAGGAGCGTTCTTCGGCGATGTTGGAAACAACGAGTTTTGTGAGCGTCATCGCTTCGACACCGGCCGAGGGTTCGTCGGGAAGTCGCTCGACCTGAACGTGTTCGGGAACTTCGGCGAGTTGTGCTGCGCCCAGTCGACGCACATTGTCACACCCGGCCTCGACCGCGGCAATCACGGCCGTGTCGACGGCAACATGTGCATGTGCTGTGACGAGCACACGTTCACCCCGATCGACGAGCACGCGAGCGAGAGCGCCGAGTGTCCGCGTCTTTCCTGTGCCGGGCGGGCCCCAAACGAACAGCAGGTCGGAATCGATCGCACGCTCGATCGCGCCACGTTGGTATTCGTCGAGCCCCGGCGACTCGATCTCCGCCTCGTCGATCGGTGAGCACTCGCCATCGTATTCGCATTCGACACCGAGCAGACGCATCATCGATGCAGCGTCGAGTTCGATCGTGTCGTCGACGATGTCGGCGAGGCGGTGCTGGGTCGCTACTAGCAAGGCCGACGGTTCGACCTCGATGACCCCTCTCTTTGGCGAAGCGCCGAGACTGCGTCGCACACCGATCGTCATCGACCGTTCACCGGCATCTAGCAACTCGCCGGTCTGGATCGTCCCGGCCGCGTCGACCGCTACGGTCACGGCTTCGACGGGCGCCGTCGGCGATCGCAGTGCGAACTCGTAGATGTGGACCCCGCTCGCGGTGCGAACCAACTCAGCGCTCGAATAGCGAATTGTCCGAGTTCGACCGCGAGACTCGATTGCTTCGACCTCATCGGAGAGCGCGTCCATCATCGACTCGAGCGCGTCGACGAGTTCGGCGTCATCAGTCGTGGGCATAGCCGTCTCGTTCGGTATCGGTCGAGTCGGCGGCGTCCAACGCGAGAACGGCGTTCGCCCGGTCTCGTTGACGAGGCGCAACGGCAAGGCCGAAGACCCAGCCGGATGGTCGCGGCGAAGGCGCCCACCAATACCAGTCGCACGCAGCGAGCATCTCGATCGATGCATGGTCGGGTGGCCATGGCGCTCCGACGATCTCGGATAGGCACCACCAAGCCTCGAAGCGCCCCGTCGCCCCGCCCCGACGGCGCCCGTGGGCCGCTCCGCTCGCGGCTGCCCAAGTCGTGCGTGCAAGCGCTTCGCCGAGGCCGATCTCACAAACCGAAAACGAGTCGGCGATCGACTCGATCGCTGTGCAAGGGTCGAAGTCGTCGACGGTGGCGACCGCTACCGTTGCGTTCGAATCACCCGTCCAGACCTCGAAGAGGTTCCTCCACGCAGACGTTGCCGGCGCAGAAGAGACCGGCGCTTCCCGGTGTGCTCGTTGCACATTGGGCGCGTGCAGAGGCGGTGGATCGCCGAACTCTGCGGAATCGGCACGATAGATCGGCAACCAGTCCTTGCCTGTTTCGCCGTCGATGAGCGATAGCGGAAGTTCGTGCACGTGATCATGTGCACGTTCGTCACCTGTGAGATCTTCACCACGCAATATACGTTCTTGCGCGACGCTCGCCGCGACATGCGGCGACTCGATGTGGTCGGCGATCGACTCCCAGTCGTGAGTCGAGGCGATGACTTCGGTGAGCGGTCCGAGTGTAAATCGCCCGGCGTCGGATTCGAGAACCGACGCGGCAATCGGCCCAGGCGCTTCGAGCGCTAACCGGTAGTCGGCATGCATCGCGACCGACCAGAGCTGTCGGCCGTGCTCGACTGCCGCGCGACATGCCGCGGCAAGACGGAGGATCTCGTCCCACTCTGTGGTCTCGCAGAGGGCATCTACGAGGCGCAGCAGCCCCGCTGCGTCATCTCCGTCGATCATCTCCGTTACGACATCCACCGAGCCAAGTTACCGGGTCAGTGGCCGAAAACCGGCGATGACTTTGTCGATCATCTCATCACCAGCCTCAAGAGCGACGCGACGCCGAACTATCCGTTTTCAAGCGAAACCGTTGACACGACACAACAGTTGTTGTATCGTGTCAACGCGGCGGGTAGGAAACGACATCCGAAAAAAGAGGTCGAAGACGCCCTCGCCTACGCCGAAAATCTCGGCTGGCGAGTCGAGCTAGCCAAAGGACATCGATGGGGCGCACTCCTGTGCGGCGAACGAAGTCGGGCTGGATGCCAGATGTCGATCTGGTCGACACCGCAGAACCCCAGCGTTTTCGCAAAACAGATTCGGCGACGGATCGATAACTGTGGACACGAATGGAAAAGATGATGAAGACGTACACGTTCACGCTGATTGCTCGAGGAGTCGACCTACAGGCCGACGACAACGCCAATGCACTCTTTGAAGCGGGATGCGACGATGCGCTGGTTGGACGCACCGATGGCACACAATATCTCGATTTCGAACGCACAGCCAATAGCATCGAGGCCGCTGTCCTGTCCGCAGTCAGCGACGTGGAACAACTCGAAGGCATCGAAGTCCTCCGAATCGCCGACGCCGGCCTCGTATCGATGGCAGATATCGCATCACGAACCGACCGCACCCGCGAAAGCGTGCGGCTACTGATCACCGGCGAACGAGGTCCGGGAAACTTTCCACCACCTGCGACAGACCCGCGGGGCAGATACCGCCTTTGGCGATGGTCCGAAGTCCAAACCTGGATAGCGAAGGCCATCCCAAACGCGGCGACTGCCGACCCAGACGAGTCGGCCCTCGTTGCGTTCAACGCCGGCCTGGCTCTACGCCACTACAGCCGCGCCGCCACACAAGTCCAACGCGAAAACCTTCGCGATCTCATCGACCTATGACAGCTTCGTTCATTGCACCCAAACGACCGAACCCGGCCGACGCGACCGGCAGATCATGCTGCCGCGGATCGAAACCGGGCTGACCAGTCCCGCGTCTCGAACGGCTCTCAGCGCCCCGTGACCAGCATGAACACCATCGCGTAGTGCAGGCCGCTCGCGACGACGACCATTGCGTGCCAGACCTCGTGGTAGCCGAAGACATTCGGCCACGGGTCGGGCTTGTTCTTGAGCAACACGATCGAGCCGAGCGTGTAGATGACACCTCCGGAGGCCGCGAGCGCCAGCTCGACGGGGGTCATCTCCATGACGAGCACGGGGGCTATGAGCACCGCCGTCCATCCGATCCCGATGAAGAGGATCGACTTCGCCACCTGGACTCCTCGTCGTTCCATCGAGAAGAAGTTGAGGGTGATGCCGGCGACCGCCGCGCCCCACACGACGACGAGTACGAGCGTCGCCCACAGGGTCGGGAGAAGCAGCAGAGCAATCGGCGTATACGTCGCCGCGATCAAGACAAAAATCGTCGAGTGGTCTACATGACGCCATATGAGCCTCGTCGCCCGAGTGCGCGTGTACCGGTGATAGACCGTGCTGCCCCCGTACATAGCGAAGAGGCCGAGCGCGTATACGATCGCCCCGGCTCGCGCCTTCGCTCCGGACGCGACGATGCTGATCACGATTCCTGCCGGTATCGACACCAAGAACGCGACCTGGTGGAACCAGCCGCGTAACAGTGGTTGCGCAAGACGTTCTTGGAGATGTTCTTGGACCCGTTCGAAACGTTCTTGGAGACGTTCTTGGGCTCGCTCGAGTCGGCGACGCGCCCGGCTGTCCTGGTCTGGTTCAGCGCCTGATGTCATGTCCGTTTCACCTTGCCGAGCGACGATGTTTCGAGGCTGTCGACGACTTCCACGATACGCGGAACCTTGAACGGAGCAAGACGCTCTTGGCAATGCTTTTTTACCGTTTTCGAGTCGATTCGCCCCGCTACGGTCGCTCTCACGACCTGGCCGCGGTCGAAGTCGGGCACCCCGTCGACGAGTACCGCTTCGACGGCGGGATGCTCGTCGATGACCGCTTCGATCTCGGCCGGGTTGACGTTCTCACCGCCGACGTTGATCAGATCGTCGAGGCGCCCCGTCACGACAAGGCGCCTCGTCCCGTCCATAAAACCCGCGTCGCCGGTGTGGTACATACCACCGTCGTCGACGGCGAGATCGCCGCCCCACTCGTATCCGGCACTGAGCTGTGGTCCTGCGACGCAGATCTCGCCGTCCACGATTCGGACTTCGAGGCCGTCCACCGCCACGCCTGCCGTCGCCCCACAAGATGTCGACTCGATCGTCGCCGCGCCAACGACTTCTGACAACCCGTACGTCCCGAAGACTTCGAGTCCAGCGTCGCAGGCACGCTCGATCAGCCGCTGCGATGCCGCCGCCCCACCGAGCAAGACCCGTGCCCGCATCAGGGCGGCGGCGCTGCGGAGTGCGCGATCGAGCTGTGTCGGCACGAGGCTTACGACTGCGGATCGCTCCCGACAAGAGGCGAGATACCGGGCGATCCGATCGGTGTCTGACGGCTCGCAAAGGACGATCCGACAACCGCTCAACGCCGAGCGGACGACAATCCCAATGCCGCCGATGTGCGCAAGCGGCAGCGGTGCGAGCCACGTGTCGCCGGATGTGACGCCGAGGCGCGACAGGTACGTCCGAGCGGCCCGTTCGAGCTGGTCAGACGTTATTTTCACGCCCTTGGCGGCGCTCGTCGTTCCCGAAGTCAAGACGACGAGTACCTCGCTTCGGGTTGAGCGGCCACCGGCCGAAGAGGGGTCGCGGGTAGCGCCGCGACCCGATGTCACGGCGTCGCATGCCGTGTCGATCATCGCGGCGCAATCGGCAGATTCAAGCACCCTCTCGGATTCTGCGGCGGTGAACCGACGATGTATCGGTACTGCAACTGCGCCGGCGATCCACACGGCGTGCAGAGCAGCAATCGTGGCAATGTCATCGTCTACGAGTATCGCAACTCGGTCGCCTCGACCGACCCCAGCGTCGCCGATCCTGTCGACCATCGAGCGTGCGGCGCTTGCGAGCGACCGCCAGGTCCACGCTTCGTCGTCGAGATCGACGACGGCTACCGTATTCGGACTTGCTTCGGCTCGATATTCGAGCCAATAGTTGGCACTCGACAATGACTGTGCGCACATCCGCGACATCGTAATGTGTTGTCCGCTGGGCCTCTAGCCGATAGGTGCTCGAATAGGCCTCTAGCCGATAGGTGCTCGAATAGGCCTCTAGCCGATAGGTGCTCGAAATGGATCCGAATCCGATCAAGCCATCCGACATCGACTGGGTCACAGCAGGCGACTACACCGACATCGTCTACGAGACCGGCGACGGCATCGCGAAAATCACGATCAACCGCCCCGAAGTGCGCAACGCGTTCCGCCCCGAGACTCTCAAAGAGCTTCGCCGCGCCTTCGACGACGCCCGCGACGACACCGACGTCGGCGTGGTCATCTTCACCGGCGCCGGCCCGCTCGCGTTCTGTTCAGGCGGCGATCAGCGCGTGCGGGGCGACAAAGGCTATGTGGGCGCCGACGACGGCATCCCACGGCTCAACGTTTTAGACCTCCAGCGCCAGATTCGGACGCTGCCGAAGCCAGTGATTGCGATGGTCGCCGGCTACGCGGTCGGTGGTGGTCACGTGCTTCACGTCGTCTGCGATCTCACGGTGGCTGCCGACAACGCTCAGTTCGGCCAAACCGGCCCGAAGGTCGGCAGTTTCGACGGCGGATACGGGTCGGGGCTGTTGGCCCGCATGGTCGGCCAGAAAAAGGCGAAAGAAATCTGGTTCCTCTGCGAAATGTATGGCGCCGACGAGGCACTCGAAATGGGTCTCGTGAACCGAGTCGTCCCACTCGCCGAACTCGAAATCGAAACCGTCGAGTGGTGCCGCAAGATCCTGCGCCACAGTCCACTCTCGCTGCGCCTGCTCAAGTCTTCATTCAACGCCGACATCGACGGTCTCGCAGGCGTCCAGCAACTCGCCGGTGATGCGACGCTGCTCTTCTACATGAGCGAAGAGGCGCAAGAGGGACGCGACGCGTATCTCGCCGGACGAGACCCGCAGTTCTCCAAGTTCCCGCGGCTGCCGTGACAAGGATCCCGGACGATGTCGGCGTCTGAGTCGGTTACCGAAACATCGCCACGGTCAGGACGCATCACTACGCGCCTCGGGATCCGCCTCGGCGTCTGGTGGACGGCAATCCGTCCGAAGACGCTGGTCGCGGGGATCGTCCCGGTCTCTGTCGGTTCCGCTCTCGCGTGGCGTGTCGAGTCGCTGCGGCTCGGCTTGGCAATCGCGTGCTTGATCGTCGCGATCGGCGTCCAGATCGGCGCCAACCTGACGAACGATTACTTCGATTTCCGTAAAGGCGCCGATACCGTCGACCGTGTCGGACCCGTCCGGGTCACCTCCGCCGGACTTGCATCGCCCCGCCGAGTCCTCGCCGGCGCTGTTGTGAGCCTCGCAGTGGCCGCTGTTGCCGGAATCCCGATCGTATGGGTGGGCGGCTGGCCGTATCTCGTCGTCGGCGTCGTTGCGATTGCGTCGGCCGTGCTCTACACGGCCGGACCTGCGCCGATCGCATACCTGGGTCTCGGCGACCTGTTCGTCCTGGTCTTCTTCGGCCTCGTGGCGACGGTCGGTACATTCGCCGTGCAGACCGGCGAGTACACGTCTGCGTCGATCTTGATGGGGCTTGCGATCGGATGTTTCGCGATGGCGCTGCTCGCTGTCAACAACCAGCGCGACATCGTCACAGATCAAGTCGTCGGCAAACGGACCCTCGCCGTTCGGATCGGACGAACCGGCACGAAGATCCAAATCACGAGCCTCGCCACTACGGGATTGGCATTGCCCGTGGCCGGGGTCGCGCTCGGCGATCTCGCGTTACCGACTCTGATCGTGCTCTGCGCGGCGCCGTTTCTGGTCACCCCGCTTCGAGCCGTGTGGGCCGACGACGGGTCGAATCCAGCGTCACTCATCCCAGCACTCGCCGGGATCGCACGCAGCCAGCTCGTTTTCGGAATCCTCGCGACCGTTGGTGTCGCCTTGTGACCGAAAGGATGCGCTCATCCTCTCAGGCCGTGGGGATCGGTCTGATCGACGAGGCGCGGATCGTTCTAGCCGACGTCCATTGGATCACAACCGCACTTCGTGACGAGTTCCGATCCTCGTCGAATCGGATGCGCCGACGCCGTTGCGGGCTGCTGCGTCTCGAATCGATCGACGGCGACGTCGGTTGGGGCGAGTTCGCCCCGTGGCCAGAACCGTCAGAGAGCGATATCGGCGCGCTGAATCGTTGTGCGCGAGCGATTGCTGCCGGGGCGTCGGCCGGCGACGTCTCCACACAATTCCTGGCTCGTAACAGTCCACACGACGGCGCAGCCCTGTCCTCGGCCATCGACACAGCCGCGTCCGACCTGTGTGCGCGACAACGAATGACGCCGATGTTTCCGATCGTTCAGTCGACAATCGCGGTCAACGCGGTGCTCGACATCGGGTCGGGTTCAGAGCGGGCGATCGACTATGTCGAGCGAGGCTTCGACACGATCAAATGCAAAATCGGGGCCCACCATATCCAAGAGACGATCCGCAGACTTCGCACGATCCGAGCTGTAGTCGGCCCGGATATCGAGCTGCGTCTCGACGCGAACGGCGCCTGGGACCGGTGCGAAGCGGCAAACGCCGTCAAACAGCTCGCCATAGTCGAACCCGAGTTACTCGAGCAGCCACTCCCGCCCGGCGACTTCGAAGGCATGGCCGAACTCCGCAAGATCGCAGACTTCCCGATCATCGCGGACGAGTCGATCGTCGACCTTCACTCGCTCGAACTCTGCATGGGCCTCGGCGCGGCCGACGGCGTGATGATCAAGGTGAGTCGCGTAGGCGGCCCCACCCAAGCGATCGATCTCGCCCGACGCGCCTACTCAGAGGGTCTGACCGTGTTGTTCAGCAGCATGTTCGAATTCGGAATCGGTCTTTCGGCCGGCATCGCGGCGTGCGCCGCCGGCCCGTGGCCCGGTCCTCACGGTTTCGCGACCTCTGAGTTTCTCGCACACGATGTCGCCGATGTGGGCGGCGTCCACGACGGGGTGATCGATGTACCGAGAGGCGCCGGCCTCGGGATACGCCCGGATCTCGCCGCTGTAGCGCAACTCGAGCAATGCGAATGATGCGCTCCCGGCCTCGACTACACAGCGACAGGCTCCGCTGAGCCGGCATCCGACCACGCACGCTGCCTGTCGGTGCACGCCCCGTACCCCGTAGCCGCCTACAGTTATCACAGAGACGCAACGCGCGATTCGAGTCGGGTCAGATGTCCGATTTCGCCGCAGAATCAAGGGGGTCGACGGCGAATGTCACGAACGCGAGTCATCGCAACAGTCGGTCCGGCGTCTCGTGATCCCGATACGCTTGCGGCGTTGATCGACGCGGGCGTGAACATCTTCCGCGTGAATTGTTCACACGGCAACGCCGACGAAAACGCTCAGCTCCTGCGGGATATCCGCCGCGCCGTTGACTTGTCGGGCCGCCTCGTCGGCACCATCGCCGACTTGCAGGGCCCAAAGATCCGTGTCGGCGAACTCGATGACGGCTTCGATCTCTTCGCCGGACACGAAGTCGTGTTCCGAGCCGGCGTGCGCGAGGCCGAACCCGGCATGGTGCCGGTCGACTACGAGGGCTTCGCTGACGACCTGTCGCCGGGCGACGCGATCTTGCTCGACGACGGCACGCTCGAGGTCGAGGTCGTCAGTATCGACGGCCGCGACGTATGCGTACGCGTCTGCCACGGCGGACACCTGCGCAGTCGCAAAGGGATCAACCTTCCCGGTACAGGGCTCAAAACGCGCGCTCCGACTGACAAAGACCTCAAGGATCTTGCACGTGTGCTCGAAGCCGGCGTCGACTACGTGGCATTGTCGTTCGTGCGATCTCCGAACGATGTCGTGCGGTTGCGCAGCGCGATTGCCAAACTCGGCTATTCGGCTCCGATCATTTCGAAATTCGAACGCCCCGAGGCAATCGAACAAATGGACTCAATCGTCGCGGAGTCCGACGCCGTCATGGTTGCTCGTGGCGACCTCGGCATCGAGACATCGCAGGCGATGGTGCCGGTGCTACAAAAGCGGCTCATTGCAACTGCCAACCGATATTCGAAGCCGGTGATCGTTGCAACCGAAATGCTCGAGAGCATGGTCGAGCATCCTCGGCCTACTCGTGCCGAAGTGAGTGACGTTGCAAATGCGGTTCTCGACGGCGCCGACGCCTTGATGCTGTCCGGCGAAACAGCGATGGGCCTGTTCCCGGTTTCGGCTGCAAAACGCATGGGTCACATCGCCGAAATCACCGAGTCTGTCGAATATGCCGAACGTTACAGCCCAAGGCACATCACCGGACGCGACCGCGCCCGAGCTCTTGCGAAGGCGGCAACCGACATTGTCGAAGACCTCGACGCCGTCGCGATCGTCGTCTACACGCAGACGGGCGGGGCGTGCCGTCTCGTGTCGTCATATCGGCCCCGCGTGCCGATCCTCGCTTTGTCGCCGTCTGAAGAAACGCTGCGCCGGCTCATGTTGATCCATGGCGTACAGGCTGCGCACGCCCCACTCATGGACGACGCCGACGACCTGTTGCGAGAGGCGAACGATCTATCACTCGTCTGTGGCGTCGCCGAACCGGGTGATCTCATCATCGCGATCTTTGGGATCCCGGGTGAGACGGGCGGGACGAATCGCGTAATTGTTCACGAGGTGATTCCTGCGGACGTACCGGCCGACCACGGTGTCCACGTGACGCACCGCAAGCTCGATGACGTACCGGATCCATACGCCGAGGAATTCCTAGCCGAGACCGACATCTAACGCTGCTTACCCGCTCATGCGGGCGAATGCACGACCGCAGCGTCGGGGCGAATGCGTCGCCGCGAAGCGGCCGTCCGAATCGCGATCGCTGCTGCCAGAGGCGTCATGAACAAGTTCGGCATGACGATGATCGGGTCGCCGACGACGAATCCGTAGGCGAGCCACGTTGCGCCCACCGCAGCGAGGAGCGCATAGGTCGCGGTCGACACCCCTTCGATGCGCGAATGCCGGAAGACACGAAATGCCTGCGGAACAACCATCGACACTGCGAGTGCGATACCGACGACGCCGACGCCTGTGACGCCCGTAAATGCCATCGCCGCAACCGTCACCGCGAGCCAAGGCGGCACGACCGACATGACCTGACGCGAACCGACACGATGTCGGCGCGCGAGCGCTGCGAGCGTTACGGAAACGGCCACGACCGTCACCGCGTTTGCGACCGTGAGAGCAAGGTCGTCGACGATGAGTCCGTAAGCGAACCATGTCGATGAGGTAGCAAACACGAGAAGTGTCGAAACCGACGAGATCCCGGCGAGATCGGCCGTGCGCAGGCTCTTCCAGGCTTGTGGCCATGCGAAGAGGATCGAGAGTACGACGGCCGTCATGCCGAGGATGCTTGCGGGAGACATCGTTCGATCGTATACGCGAGTCGTCCCGAAAAACTTCGCTCCGCTCGTTCCTTCGGGGTACTGCCGGGGTGTCCCCGGGGCGCGACGTGAGTCCGTCGGCAGTGGGTTCCGGCCGAAATAAATTCGGCCTGGGCGAACTCGCTCCTTTGGCAAACTCGACCGGTGGGTAACTCGACCCGTTGGCTCCAGGCCCTGGCGCGATGCTTCGTGACGTGATTTCGGCGGCCTTGACGGCGAACCCGGGGACAGCCCCGGCAGCGCCCCGAAGGACCGGCGCATTTCGTTGCCCGCACGTGAAAATGCAGCGGACCGGAGCGAAGCGGAGGGAGCACTTTTTCACGTGCAGTTCTACTTCGTCGCCGCCCAGTCGCGCCCAAAGTGGCAATCGACGACGAGTGGGACGGCCAGGTCGGCGGCGCCCCGCATCGTCGACTCGACGAGCGTTCCGACTTCGTCTATCTCGTCGTCGGGAACTTCGAGCACGAGTTCGTCGTGAACCTGGAGCAAAAGCCTGGCATCGAGGCGACAAGAGCTGAGTTCACGGTCGAGGTCGACCATCGCAACTTTCATGATGTCGGCGGCCGTCCCCTGGATCGGGGCGTTGAGCGCTTGGCGCTCCCCCATCTGGCGAAAACGCTGGTTTCGGCTGTGCAACTCGGGGAAGTAGCGGCGACGTCCGAGCAACGTGGTCGTATAACCATCTTTGGTCGCCTGAGCGACGAGGTCGTCCATGAACTTGCGAAGCGTCGCAAACTCGTCGAAGTACGCATCGATCACGGCCTGGGCTTCGTCACGCTCAATACCCATCCGGCTCGCCAACCCCCACGTCTGCATGCCGTAGAGCAGCCCGTAGTTGACGACTTTCGCCCGCGAACGCTGCAAACTCGTCACCTCGTCGGGCGCAACGCCGAACACACGCGCCGCAGTCTCGGTATGGACGTCGGCGCCTGCGCCGAATGCGTCGATCAACCCTTGATCACCCGAGAGGTGTGCCATGACTCGAAGCTCGATCTGGGAGTAGTCGGCCGAACAGAGCTGGTACCCGTCGGCCGCGACGAACGCACGGCGGATCCGCATACCCTCGGTCGACCGGATCGGAATGTTCATCAGGTTCGGATGTTCAGACGACAGCCGCCCCGTCGACGCGCCCGTCTGTTTGAACCGCGTGTGGATCCGACCGTCGTGGGCGTCGACGAGCGGCGGCAGCGCATCGGTGTAGGTGCTGCGCAACTTTTCCAGATTGCGGTATTCGAGCAAACACTCGGCGATCGGATGTTCGTCGGCAAGAGCCTCGAGCGTCGCTGCGTCGGTCGAATATCCGGTCTTCGTCTTTTTCTGCGGCGCCAATCCAAGTTCGTCGAAGAGGACCTCGCGGAGTTGCTTGGTCGAATTCACGACGAACTCACGGCCGGCGTGATCCCATATCCGACGTTCGAGCCGGCTGATACGCCCCGTCAAGTCGGCCGATAGCTCGGCGAGGTAGTCGACGTCTACACGCACGCCGACATCTTCCATTGCAGCGAGGATGCCGATCAGCGGACGCTCGACATCTTCGTAAAGTCGGAGTTGTCCAGACGATTCGAGCTGAGCCCGAATCTTCGGGCCGAGCACCGCCGCCGCCCACGCACGTCGGCTCAGATCGATGTCTTCTTCGCCGCCGCCCAACGCTAGCTGGTCGGCGGGACGGTCCGGATTCGTAAGCTCGATGCCAAGCGTCCTCTCCGCAACGGCATCGAGCGAGTACTTGCCCACACTTGGGTCGACAACGAACGCTCCGACCTCGACGTCGATGCCGAGCCCTGATACCTTGAGCCCGTTCGTCCGCAACAACTTGATCAGGTCTTTTGCGTTATGCGTGTGAAACCCGGGCCCGTCTTTGCCGAGAACGGTTTCGAGCGCTACCCGATCGAAACCGATCCGAGCGCAATAAACGGCTGCGCCGTCGGTATCCGCAAACGCCCAATCGGCAGAGTTTCTCGTATGACCAATTGGCTCAAAAGCGACGCCGACCTCGTCGCCCAGCGATTCGACCATCGCTGGCAAGTCCGCAGCGTCACGGACATGGTCGACCGAGACCTCGACTGTGGCGACGCCGTCGCCGGTGCTCGCGTCGGCGCCGGGCGGGGCGTACCGGTCGGCGAGGACGAACGTACGATCGAGTACGGCGCCAAAATCGAGCGACTGATACAAGTGTCGAATTTGTGTGAGGTCCCACTCACCCACGACCAAGTCGTCGAGCGTCACACCAATATCGACATGGCTGTCGAGCGCCATGACTGCGACATTGCGCTCGACCCGATGCCAGTAGCGTTCGACATTCTCGGACTGCTTCGGCGTGAACTCGTCGACGTGTTCGATGATCTCGTCGAGCGAGCCGTACTGATTGAGTAGCTTCGCTGCCGTCTTGTCACCGATGCCGGGGATGCCCTCGAGATTGTCGGACTTGTCGCCTCGCATCGCGGCGAGATCGACGTAGCGTCTCGGCCCGACACCGTATCGCGCTTCAACGGCCGCTTCGTCCATTTCGTCGACTTCGGAGATCCCACGTTTGGTGTATATGACCCGCACCGGCGGATCGTCACAGACGAGCTGAAACATGTCACGGTCACCCGTCACGATCTCGATCTCGATACCTGCTTCGACGCATTGACGAGCGAGGGTCGCGAGAATGTCGTCGGCTTCGGCCTCATCGGCCGTCAAAATAGGTATGCGTAGCACGTCGAGCACCTCGCGGATCAGCGGGAACTGCGACCGCAGCGGCGAGGGCATTTCGTCGCGGTTCGCTTTGTATTCGGGCGCGAGCGCAAGCCGCGACTGCGGCACACCTGTGTCGAATGCAACGACGACATGGTCGGGCTCACGCTCGCGCAACATCCGCAGGAGCATGTTGGTAAACCCGTAGACCGAGTTCGTCGGCTGCCCATCGGGTGTCGTCAAGGTCTCGGGAAGTGCAAAAAACGCTCGGTACGCCAGCGAGTTTCCGTCGAGAACAAGCAGTTTTGTCATCGACGCCGATCGTAGCGATCCGTTCCGGCATCGAGACCGAGTTCTCGTCCCGCGACGCCACCTGCGCGACTCGACCCGACGCGAACCGACGACTGCCGGTGCTATAGATTTTCAGCTCTCGAACCGTCTGGGACAATTGGCCGATGACTGGACCCAACCCGCTCGAAGCCCTGCTCGCTTCGGCCGAGGCGCATGCGGCCGTGTTTGCCCACGGCGATGCGCCAGCCCCTCCGGCGACGCACGTAGTTGTGGTGGCCTGCATGGATGCGCGCGTTCGGCCCGAAACATTCCTCGGGTTGGATCTTGGCGACGCCCATCTGTTGCGCAACGCAGGCGGACGCGTCACAGACGACGTGCTGCGCTCGCTCATCGTGTCGGCAAATCTGCTCGGTACCCGCGAGATACTCGTGATCCACCACACAGACTGCGGTATCGCCAATCTCTCGCAGCACCACATCGCGACGATCGTCGGCCGCCAATCGGGCGCCGATGCGAGCGACATAGACTTCCACGCGATCGACGACACGCTCGACGCACTCACCACAGACGTCGACCAGATTCGAAAATGCCCGTACTTGCCGCCCGACGTGCGGGTCTCGGGTTGGATGTACGACCTGCGCACCGGCCGACTCGAAAACGTCGTTTCGCGTGTACCTATCGGTGCCGAGATCAGCGCAGACTGACTACGCGGGGACGTCGGATTAGACTCGCGCTCCATAGTATGAGGAGCGGGAATCGTCAATATCCCGATCGGCCGACTGATCAATCCGAGAGTTCAGCATCGCCACGACACGGCGACGTCCGACAACCTGAATTGGTCGCGCTTCGATGTCGATCTGCCCAATGGCCTCGAAATCCAGTGGCTTGGGACGGCCGGGTTCCGCCTCTTCTACGGCGACACGACCATCCTGATCGATCCTTTCTTGACACGCCCCGGCTTGCGCACGACGCTCACCTCGAAACGACTCACGGTTTCGAAGGGATCGGTCGCACGACACATCAACGCAGCCGACGCAATCCTCGTCGGCCACACACACTTCGACCACGCGCTCGACATCCCCGAGATCGTCGCGCAGTTCGACTCGACCGTCTACGGGTCGTCGTCGCTGGTGACATTGCTCGGTCTCTACGGGCTCGCAGCGAACGCCGTAGAGGTCGAAAATCACCGCACGTACGCGATCGGACCGTTTGAGATCACGTTCGTCCCGAGTTTGCATTCGAAGCTCGTGTTCGGCCTCAAGGTACCCGCCGACGGCGAATTCACCTGCGACAACCTCGATTCGCTCGGTCAAGGCGCGTATCGCTGTGGCCGGGTCTTCGGCGTCCACATCGCCGTTGCCGGAACGACCATCTACCATCAGGGCAGCGCGAACCTGATCGAGGACGAGATCCCCTATCGTGACATCGACTACTTCTTGTGTGGACTCGCGGGGCGCATCTACACGCCACACTATGTCGAACGCATCCTGTCGGTGCTACGGCCGAAGGTCGTCGTACCCGCGCACCACGACAACTTCTTCAAGCCGCTCGACGCCCCAATGGATTTCTCGTTCAACGTCAACCTGACGAGTTTCGTCGAGGACGTCGACAGATTCGACAGCGACATCGCAGTCCGCACGCTGAGACTCCTACAGACCGTTGCCGGCCAATCGAGCGCCGGCGCCTGAGCGTTGGGCCACATAGCTCCGGCGGCGCAGCCATAGCCGGTCGCGACACGCCCCAGCGCCACGGCGTGTATGGTATTGCCTATGGCAGACGAACAACCGCCCACGGGCAATCCACCTTCAGAACCGTTCCAACCGCCGGAGTCGCCTTCGGACGTGCCTCAAAAGCCCCCGCCGCCACCGCCGGGTTCGGCGCCTCCTCCGCCGGGTGCACCGCCACCTCCCCCACCTCCTGGTGCACCACCACCCCCGGGTTCGGCGCCACCGCCGCCGGGTGCACCCCCTCCTCCCCCACCTCCGGGTTCGGCGCCTCCTCCGCCACCCCCGGGTGGCCCTCCACCTCCTCCGCCACCAGGTTTTCCTCAAGACGGCGGCCCTCCGCCTCCGCCTCCGGCCGCAGGTCAGCCGTTCCAGCCCGGTGTCGCGCCGTACGGCCAACCGGCCGCATATGCCTCAACGAAACCGCCCGGATACGGTTTGGGAATTGCCGCATTGGTATGCGGGATCATCGCGATACCTGGAGCGTTCGCGGTCTGGCTCGGGATCATTCTCGGGGTGCTCGCAATAATCTTCGGCTTGATTGCAATGAACAAGGCAAAACAGGCCGGCACCAAGAACACGATGGCAATGATCGGAACGATCCTTGGCGCGATCGGCGTAGTCGGCGCAATCATCTGGATCGTCGTGATCGTGGCGATCATTTCGACGACCAACAACTACGAATTCGACTTCAACAGCGCCCCGGCGATCATCACCCAGGTGCGTTCGATTATTGGATAGCCACTGCGAATGCGCGGATCGGCCAGGTGCCTGCCTGCGCATTGTTGCGTCGCCCGCCGGCCCTCTCATCCTGATCGCCGCGGTCATCTTCGTCGCCGCCACCGGCACCCTCCTCGTCAACAACAAACAAGTCGAGCTCGCCGACCTTCGCCTCTGCCGCGCCGGCCTGCTCTGGATTGGAGCAATCGCCATTCTTTCCATGTGGCTCTACCAACTCCGACGCCCCACCCCGTAACATCACCTCGATGAGTACCAAATCTTGAGTTGGATCGATCTGATCGTCATCTTGTTGCTCGTCGCGGCTGCGATCTGGGGCGCCATGACGGGCTTCATCGTGCAATCGGTCAGTCTCATCGGCATCATCCTCGGTTTCGCGGCCGGCGCCGCCGTGGCTCTGTGGGTGTCCGATCGCGTCGTCGACCCGAATCTGCGCGCTGCGGCAGCGATCCTCACGCTCTTTGCGATCATCATCATCTTCTATGCCGGCGGCGCGGCGATCGGTACCCACATCCGGGCTCGAGTTCCCGACGGTTGGCTGAGGGGAATTGACGCGGCCGCCGGAGTAGTGACGGCAATGGCTGGGGTCGCGATCGTCGTATGGCTGATCGCCGTACCCATCGCTCAAAGCCCATTCACAACGGCATCCGAGGCGATGAAGGAGTCTGCGACAATGCGAGTCGTGCGGTCGTTCCCGCCTCCAACCGGATTTCTCGAGGGGTTCCGATCAGCACTGAACTCGTCGGGGTTCCCGACGGTGTTCGAGAACCTGCCCGCCCCATTCGGCGGCCCGACCTCACCGCCCGACCCTGCAATAGCGTCGAACCCGGCGGTTGCGACGGTGGGTACGTCGACTGTGAAGATCCTCACGGAGCGCTGCGGCGCCGGCAGCGAAGGATCAGGATGGGTCTTCGCCGACGACTACGTCGCGACGAACGCTCACGTCGTCGCCGGCACGCGCTCCAACATCGAAATCGAGACACAGACCGGACGCTCGTTCAGCGGTGATATCGTCGCGTTCGATCCGGCCGCGGACGTCGCTGTGATCCACGTCCAAGACCTGCCGCTTCCGCCTGTCATTTGGACGACCGAGGTCGCGCCGAACGACCTGTCGGTCGCCGCACTCGGTTACCCCGACAACGGCCCATTCGTCGTCACGCCCGGCCGCATCCACACCGAGCTGAACGCCCGCGGGCGCGACATCTACGACGATCGCACGGTCGAACGCTCCGTGTACGAGGTCGGCACACGGGTCAGACCGGGAAACAGCGGCGGTCCACTCGTCGCCGATTCGGGTCTCGTATACGGCATGATATTTGCGGCGTCCAGTACCGACGGAGACATCGGCTATGCGCTCACGGGCGGAGAGATCACATCGGTCCTAGACGCAGCTAACGGATCTGTCGGGGCGGTCAGTACCGGACCATGCATGAATTAGCTTTCGCCCTAGAAAACTTCGCTCCGCTCGGTCCTTCGGGGTGCTGCCGGGGTGTCCCCGGGTTGCGCAAAAGGGGTTCCTCCGGCGGTGGGTTCCGGCCGAAGTAAATTCGGCCTAGGCGAACTCGGTCCGTCGCCCCCCCGGCCCGCACAGATTCGGCGAGTTGTTTCTGGACCTTGTCGCAATGCATCGTGAGGTGATTTCGGCGTCTATCGGGGCGTTGCCGAGGTGTCCCCGGGTCGCTACCACACCTCCACCGCTCGCGTTGCCACAGGTGAAAATGCAGCGGCCCGGGGACACCCCGGCAGCGCCCCGATGGAAGCGAGCACTTTTTCACCTGCTATGACATGAGGGGGGCGAGCTGTAGTAACAGCATCATGTCGCCCGTGACGCGCATCTTCCCCGACATGAACAGTTCTTGCGGATTCGCCTTCCCGCTCAAAAGCAACTCGCCGACGTCGTCCGGCATCGTGAGCCCGACACGTGGTTCATCGATGCTTGGCTCGACGCCACCGAACGTGATCGCCATCCAGTGGTCGCCGGAGTCCGATGTCATCACGAACTTTGCAGTCCCCGTCGTAGATGACAGCACGGCGGTGGCTTGCGGGCTGGCGAACATCCGGGCTGCGCGTTCGGCAAACCCGGCCATGTCATGAGTGTCGGTGTTGATCAACCGCCCGGACAAGTGTTCCCAGTCGGAAATGTCGATCGTCACACGAATCAGCGTTTCTTCGTGGATACCGTCAAAGACATGAAGGGTCGAGTCGGAGACGTTGAATGACCACTCTCCTGAATCGAGAACCTCAAAAGCCAGCCAACCAGGAGACTCGACGAGGTCTTCGACGACATCGGCAAACACCTTGGGCACGACTTCCGTGAAGAACTCGCGTGGGCTGCGCGGAATCGAACTCTCAGGCATGGTCCCTCCGTCTAGCCGTAACAATATTCGTTGGATGGCGCCGCGAGCATACAGATTCGGCCCATCGGCGCCACGTGTACGCGACGCCCAGGTGAACATCTCCATCGGGTGATC
>SDBV01000275.1_pt1 | contig 71183 bp, 55 predicted proteins | sample 2277081 | NCBI WGS metagenome assembly SDBV01 (sample SAMN10402039, study PRJNA504765) | marine sediment metagenome | isolation source: marine sediment core GS10_PC15, 223 cmbsf | place: Arctic Ocean: Southern Knipovich Ridge | collected 2010
AACCGATCACCGCTCCAGGACACGAGCATCACGAGAGGGTCGCCGGAGGGGGATATCCCCGGGGAATTCGGGGCGATGAGATGCACCTTAATTCGAAGATCTGCGCCGTATGTGACACCTTTGACGCGCTCACGACGCATCGGCCTTATCGAAAGGCCTTCACGAGTTATGACGCATTGAGGATCATGAACAATGAGATGCGCGGCTCTTTCGACCCGGAAATCCTGCGGGATTTCGTCCTTTTGATGGCGGGAAATTGAGCCACTTGTCACAACCTTCCCCCCTCAGCCTTCCCTAATTTCCTCACAAATCAGCCGACAAATTGGGTTATAATGCCCCCGCATTCATCCGGTCCTGTTGACAATCGAATTGCCTGATGCAGCTCCGAGGGGACTCGGGAGCCACGTGATTGATTCGCAACTTCTTGTCAGCCAATAACCTTTGACGCCGATGGTTGCCCTCGTTCCCAAGTTCAACTTGGGAACGAGAGGGAAGACTCGTTGACCGGTCCGGAATCTCCCTGGGAGAAGGTCTCGACTCGTTTTATTTCAGTTTCTATTGAAAGGCTATTTGGGTAAATGAGCTACGTTGTCATTGCGAGACGGTGGCGGCCCCAGCGGTTTGAGGAGCTGGTAGGTCAGGAGCACGTTTCCGTCACCCTCCGAAATGCTATCAAGAATAACCGGATAGGACACGCCTACCTGTTCGTCGGGCCTCGCGGGGTCGGAAAGACCAGCACGGCCCGCATCCTGGCCAAGGCGCTGAATTGCGAGAAAGGCCCCACACCGGTCCCGTGCGGGGAGTGCCCGGTATGCACAAACATCGCAGACGGCGCCAGTCTGGACGTTGTCGAAATTGACGCGGCATCCAACAACAGTGTCGACGATGTCCGATCCCTCCAGGAGCACATCAGCCTGGCGCCTATGGGAGGCAGGTACCGCATCTACATCATCGATGAGGTTCATATGCTCTCCAAACCGGCCTTCAATGCCTTTCTGAAGACGCTGGAGGAACCCCCCGCCCACGCTATATTCGTGCTCGCGACCACTGAAGTACACAAAATCCCGCCGACCATCATCTCCCGGTGTCAGCGATTTGATTTCCGCCCCATCGCCGGGCCGAACATCATCAAAAGACTCCAACAAATCTGCGAGGCTGAGGAGGTCCCGACCGAGGACGAGGCCCTGGCGATGATTGCGCGGGCCGGCGCGGGAAGCATGCGCGATGCGCAAACTCTTCTGGAAGAAGTGATTACATTCTCGCCTGAGCGGATCGTCGAACAATCAGTTGTCGAGGTGCTGGGAACCGCTCCCCGATCCACACTGATTGAAATGCTGAATGCAGTCGCCCAAGGACACGGGAAGAACGCAGTCGAAATCATCGACCGCCTCGCCCAGGATGGAAAGGATTTGGGCCAGGTCACTTCTGATCTGATGAACCTCGTGCGTGATGTGCTCATCATCAGGATCGGCGGAGAAGTGGTGTCCCTCTCCGGCGCCGGCGACCATGAAAAAGGCGTGCTCCAGGGCATCGGTCAGCATTTCGAACCGACAGATCTTATCGCTTTAATCGAGGATCTGTCTTGGCTGACCAGTTCTTTCCGAAACCTCCTCTCCGGCCGAATCGCACTGGAGTCTCTCCTGGTCAAAACAGCTCAGATGCGGGGAGAGGTTTCCATCGAGAAGGTCATCCGAAAGATCGCCTCCATCGAAGATCATCTTCGGCAGTCCGCCGGATCAGGATCACCGCCTGGGGCAGGAGCCGGGAGCCCTCAGGAGGACCTATTCGGTGGATCGGCCAAGAGTGTCTCTGAGCCGACGCCGCCCCCGATTCCCAAGCCGGTCGAGAGAGCAAGTACCCCGGAATCGAGTTCTCAGATGGTCGTGCGGGAAGAGCCCCCCAAACAGGCAGAGAAGCCGCCATCGGGCAAGCCGACCAAAGAAACAGTTTGGAAGAGAACTCTTGAGCTCATCGAAGAGGAAAAATCTCTTCTCCATCCCCCCCTTTCCGGTGCGGTTCCCGTCGAGCTGACGGAAAAATCCATTGAAATAGAATTCCAGGGAATGAACGGGTGGATCCGAAGCTGCCTGGAGAAGCGGGAGAATTTGGCAGTAATTGAAAAGTGCCTCTCCGAAGCGGCCGAAAAGCCGCTGAAGCTGAGTTGGCACGAGGGAACGCCCCCTCCGGAAGAACCGGTTGAACTGGTTGAAGAGGAGGCTCCCGAAACCGATGCGTTGCCGAGCGTCCAGGAGCCGGAACCCGCGCCGTCGTCGGCAGACCTGCGCGAAGCCCTCAATGACCCCGTTGTTCAAAAGGCAATCTCGCTCTTCAAAGGAATCATCGTAACCCAATAGATTAGTGTCAACAGGGAGGAGAGAATGAAGATCGACATCAACAAGGTGCTCAAGCAAGCCTCCGAACAGGCTGCCCAGATGCAGGAAGACCTGGCGAAGGTCCAGACAGAAGCCTCCTCCGGAGGCGGAATGGTGACCGCGGTGGTCAACGGACAGCAGGAAGTGGTCTCGATCAAATTCGAGAAGGAAGTTGTTGATCCCGAGGATGTGGAGATGCTTCAGGACCTGGTCGTCGCCGCGCTGAACGAAGCCCTTCGGAAATCGAAGGAGGTCGCCGCCGAGAAACTGAGCAAGATCACCGGCGGAATCAAGATTCCGGGCCTGAACCTCTGACTTCGAGCATCAACGGTTGAATTTCAGGCTGTCTGCGGTTTTCGTCCCTCATAATTCGCCCTTGAACGTCCATGAAGATTCTTTTCTTCGGTACTCCCGAGTTCGCAATCCCATCCCTTCAGCGTCTTATCGATGACGGTTACGAGATCCTGGGCGCGGTGACCCAACCGGACCGGCCGCGAGGCCGGGGGCGAAAGCCGGCTCCTTCCCCTGTGCGGGAACTGGCCGAGTTCCACGGAATTCCGGTGTTCACCCCGGAAAAGCTCCGTCCCGAGGTCAAGCGATTCGCCGCGATGGACCCGGATTATCTCGTGGTCGCTTCCTACGGCAGGATTCTTCCTCAGACGCTCCTGGACGTTCCAAAGATCGCACCCATCAACCTCCACGCCTCGCTCCTTCCCAAATATCGCGGACCCTCACCCATCCAGTGGGCGATCCTCTCGGGCGATGAGGTAACGGGGAATACCATCATGGTCATGGTGCGGGAGATGGATGCCGGCCCCATCCTGACCCGGGAGGAAGAGTCCATATTGCCGGAAGACACTGCGGGAACGCTCTCGGACCGGCTCGCCTGCCGGGGGGCTGATCTTCTCTCTCGCACGCTCCAGGCCCACAGCCGGGGAGAGATCACGGAAACAGAGCAGGATCACAATGCCGCAACGTACTCAAAGCTGATCGATAAGCGTTTCGGCGAAATCGACTGGAGCCGGGACGCCGCCGAAATCCACAACCTGGTCCGGGCCATGAACCCATGGCCAGTGGCCTTCACCCAGATCGAAGGAAAAACAATCCGGATCTGGGCCGGCCGTCCTGAGGAAGCCCCCTCCCCTGGACATCGACCCGGGGAGATTATCTGTGTCGGAAAGGAGAGCCTCACTGTGCAGTGCGGAGGGGGAACGGCCCTACAACTTCTGGAGATCCAGGCTCCCGGAGGAAAGCAGATGGTGGCGGGGGCATTCCTGAGAGGCCATCCCGTCGCCCCTGGAACCCTTCTGGGCCGGGCGAGTTAGGGAACCGGGCGGCCTGACGAGAGAAATTGGAGTGTTTCGGCCGCGATTCGGTTAAAATAGTGTGCTTTGCGCCCGGATTCATGAAAAGTCGCGGTTGGACAAGGCTGGGATACATGAGATTCATCAGGAAATCCTTCGAAATTATGGCCTGGTTTGCGTTCTTCGTAGCCCTCATGTCCGTGCCGGCCTATCTGCTGATCCGATATACAGTCATCGCACGCACCGTGACCGTCCCGAACATCATCGGGAAGGGTTTCCGAGAAGCCCATGAGATCCTCGACAAGCAAAACTTATTCATTAAACTCAAACCGGACGGCGGGCGCCAGCACAGCTCCTTGCCTGAGGGCCGCATCATGGAGCAGTACCCTACGTTCGGGACAGTCGTCAAAACCCGTAGGGAAGTCTCTGTGGTGATAAGCATTGGAAGTGAAATGGTCCGCGTGCCCACGATCCGAGGAAACTTCAATCGGGCCGGACGCATTAGACTTGAAGACGCCGGTCTGACAATGGGTCGGATCGCCCGAATCCACTCGGGACGGCCGGAAGACGTTGTTCTGGCCCAGTTTCCCTCCGAAGGCGAAATGGCCGAGCGTGGATCGCCCGTTGACTTACTGGTCAGCGCGGGTGAGGGTGGGAAAGAATACTGGATGCCCGACTTGAGAAATATATCCGGCTTGGACGCCACGCGGTTTTTGTCCCGAATGGGTCTGCAGCCGGACCTCAAGGTGATCGCGATGCCGGACCTGCCCCAAGGCATCGTCCTGGCGGCCTCCCCCTCTGTGCTGACGCCGGTCAATGCCGAAACACCCACAGTCCTGACGACCACCGTCCGACAGATCCCCTCCGAAGGGCAGGGGCATTACAGCCTTGTGACATGGAAATTAGAGCCTGGTCTCACAGACCTCGCAACAAATCGCGTAACGATTGAGGGTTCGGACGACGACGGGGTATGGCTGGTCGAAGAAGGCGTCTTTCCCCCCGGACATGTGTTCCATCTTCTCCTGTTGCATCACGGTGACTTGCTGATAAGCATTTATGTCGATGGTGAATTACGTTACCGAAAGCTATATCAATGAACATTCAGGTTGCCCCCTCAGTTCTTGCCGCGGATTTTTCCCGCCTAGCCGAGGAAGTAGAACAGGTTCAGGACGCCGGCGCGGACTTGATCCACTTTGATGTCATGGACGGCGACTTCGTCCCCAACATCACCTTCGGACCCAAATTGGTGAGGGACATTAGATCAGTGTGCCGGGTTCCAATGGATGTTCATTTGATGATATCCGAACCGGAACGATTTATCCCTGACTTCATCGATGCGGGCGCGGATATCCTGACCGTTCACACGGAAAGCACACCGCACGCGCACAGGGCCATCCAAATGATCCGTGAAGGAGGGGCGCGTGTCGGCGTGGCCATCAACCCGGGGACCTCTGCTTCGGCGCTGGAATCCGTTGTGGACGGAATCGATCTGGCGCTGGTGATGACTGTGAATCCCGGTTTCGGGGGGCAGGGATTCATCGAATCAACGCTGGAGAAGATCCGATCGGTCAAGAAAATGCTGAACTCCAACCAGATGTTGGAAGTTGACGGCGGAATTGACCCTGAAACGGCCCCGTTGGTCGTCGAAGCCGGCGCGAATGTCCTTGTCGCAGGAACTTCCGTTTTTGGCCGCAAGGACTACAAGAAAGCGATCGCGGAACTAAGGCAAAGTAAAGGCTGAGAAGCTCGGCCCGAAGGATCTTTGCACATGGATAGGCATAACTGAGCCATGGCGGATTTGAAGAAGACAAAAATTGCACGGAAAAACATCATCCGGTGCTGCTACTGCAAGCTCGACTTCGTGGGAAACACCGCCTGGAAACGGCCCCCGCGCTGTCCCGCGTGCGGTGGCATACTGAAATACGCCGTCAAACAGGCGCCGAACTGGAAACCGAAAATACGCCGCAAGAGCGGCCGATTCAGAATGCGAAATCTGGCCTCACTCCCTGTGCCGGTCAAGCCGAATCCTCGGGAAACAAATGTCGAGCCGATTCCTCGGGAAACAAATGTCGAGCCGATTCCTCGGGAAACAATTGTCGAGCCGAATCCTCGGGAAACAAATGAAGAGGTCATTTCGGTTCCCGACCCGATCGAGGAGGTGTGCGCCGAGGAAGAGATGATTACAGATCCCGGGCCACTCGAGCGATTATGTGCGGCCGAAGATTCCGATCCGGTTGTGATCGGCGTCCTCACGGAATTCCCTGCGGACACCGATGCTCTCCGTGCCGGCCTCAGTGAATCGGGCGCCGATCTGATTGAACTGCGCCTGGACCATTCCTCCGAGCCCGGCAGAATCGCCTTCATCTGCTCGCGATCCGCCGAGGTCGCTCCTTGTCCACTCATCGCAACTCTTCGACATAAAGATGAAGGCGGGCAATGGCGTTGGAGCGAGGTAGAGCGGCGCGCGGCGCTTGGCAAAGCGCTCCCGTCCGTGAATGTCGTTGATATTGAAATGGCGTTCGCCGAATCGTTTTCCTCCGAAATTACCAGCGCTCATTCGAAGGAAGTGATAGTGATCCTCTCCAAGCACGATTTCGATGGGACGCCCGATAACGACACACTCTCAGCCTGGATCACCCGCGCGACGGACCTGGGCGCAGATGTATGCAAAATCGCGTGCGCCGTCCGCGATGAGGAAGAAGCACGCCGGCTGGCAGAGGTGGCGGGCTCGGAATCCGAGATCGCGAAGATCGTTATCCCGATTTCCGACAGCCGGCCGGAGTATCGACTCGCTTTCCCCCTCCTGGGCTCGACGGCCGCGTACGCGACGATCACGGTTCAGGTCGCCCCCGGGCAGCTTCCGGTTTCCGTAACAAAGAGATTCCTCGCTGAGCATAGTGAAATAGCGGGAGCTTCTTTTGAAGAAGTCGTCTCGGCGGCGAGGGAATGGATCCGGAAAGAATCGGCTTCCCCCCCAGTTCAAGCAGCAGGAGAATGAGCGATTACCGAATGAACAACGGCACATCGCATAACAACGCCCTCCTCCGGGTCATCGACCTCGTCAAATACTTCCCTATTCGAAAAGGAGTCTTCTCGCGCGTCCACAATTACGTCCGCGCCGTGGACGGCGTTTCGTTCGCCATTCCCAAAGGAAAGACCTTCAGCCTTGTCGGTGAAAGCGGAAGTGGGAAGACAACAACGGGAAGAGTGATCCTGCGCCTGCTGCAGCCCACCTCCGGGCAGGTTTACTTTGACGGCAAAGATGTTTTTTCGTTGAGCCCGAGAGAGATGCGCAAGCTCCGCGCCGACATGCAGATCATCTTTCAGGATCCCTATGGGTCGCTCAACCCGCGGATGACGGTTCAAAGCATTGTCGGAGAGGGACTGGCCATCCATAACCTCGTCCCACAAAATGAAAGGCGCGACCGCGTGGCGGAACTGCTGGAACTGGTGGGACTGGAACCGGAATACATGCGGCGTTACCCGCATGAGTTCAGCGGCGGACAGCGCCAGCGCATCGGAATCGCCCGTGCCTTGGCTATCGAACCTCGCTTGATTGTGGCCGACGAGCCGATTTCGGCCCTCGACGTGTCGAATCAGGCGCAGATCCTCAATCTGCTGGAGGAGCTTCAGCACCGATTGGGGCTCACATACCTCCTGATCGCCCACGATCTCCGCGTGGTCGAGCACATCAGCGACTATGTCGCCGTGATGTATCTCGGAAAGATCGTCGAGTACGCGGACGTCGACACTCTTTTCCGGAATCCGATGCACCCCTATTCGGAAGCTCTCTTGTCGGCCGTACCGTCACTCGACCCGACAACCAAGAAGGAACGCATCCTCCTCGAAGGCGACCAGCCCAGCCCCATCGATCCCCCGCCCGGTTGCCCGTTCCATACACGTTGCCGATACGCCGAAGATCGCTGCAGCCGGGATATTCCCGAACTGGAAGAAAAGGAGCAAGGACATTGGGTTTCATGCCATTTAAGATGAAAAACCTATTGTTGGAAGTTTTTGATGGAGCGAGATTGCTTCGCTTCGCTCGCAATGACAAGAGAGGGCCGTCATTGCGAGGAGCGGAGCGACGAAGCAATCTCAAGAGTGGAAATGGCGCCCATCAATTGACCTGCGTGCGTCTCGGAAGCCTTCTGCTGCTCTCCTCCGCAGTCATCGCCTGCATACCTCAAAGCGGGGTCGTCCCGGGTACATTTCGGAGGCCATTGATTGTGGACATCTCCGGGCTGGATCCTGTGAGGATCCAGGACGTCGAGTCCCATTTGATTGGCAGCCAGATCTTTGAAGGCCTTATTGAAATCGACGACAACACCCTGGAAATCAAGCCACTCCTCGCGGAAAGATACGAAATCAGCCCCGACGGCCGGACTTACACCTTCCATCTCCGGAAAGGAGTCCGGTTTCAGGACGATCCATGTTTTCTGGAGGGCAAAGGCAGGGAAGTCGTCGCGTCGGACTTCAAGTATTCCCTGGAACGCATCGTCGATCCTTCGAACCTGAGCACGGGTTGGTGGCTTTTTGACAATCGCATTGTCGGGGCCAATGAGTACCGGGAAGAGCTCTCCTCTGCCAGGAAAGAAGAACGAGAACCCACACTGGACAGTGTAGAAGGATATGAAGTAGTCGACGAGTACACCTTCAAGATCCACCTCAAGCAGCCATTCGGACCGTTTATCCATATCCTGGGAATGTCATATGCCGCGGCGGTGCCACGGGAAGCAGTAGAAATGTACGGCAAGGACTTCTTCCGGAATCCGGTGGGCACCGGTCCTTATCGTCTGGGCGAATGGCGAGATCAGCTTCGTCTCGTTTTGGTTCGGAATCCGAACTACTGGGACAAGGATGAGGCCGGAAAGCCGTATCCATATTTGGATCGAATCGTTACACGGATCATGCGGGAGGCGACCATCGCGTTCATGGAATTCGAGAGCGGAAACCTGGATGTCACAGGCATCCCGCCGCAAATGTGGAAAAAGGTCTTCGACGAGAACAACGAACTCCGTCAGGAATATCGAGAGAAATATCAACTGCGGAAGATTCCGCGACTCGCCACCTACTATCTCGGTTTCATGATGGACAAGGAACCGCTGGGAACCTCAAAGAAGCTGAGGCAAGCGTTCAACCATGCACTTAATCGCCAGGCGGTTTGCGACATTATCATGAATGGACGGGGTATTCCCGCCAAGGGAATCTTACCCCCCGGTCTGCCGGGATTCAACGAGGAACTGGAAGGCTATACCTACGATCCGGACAAGGCTCGCCAACTCCTGGCCGAGGCCGGATACCCCGGTGGGAAAGGGTTGGAACCCATCAAACTCTTCGCCACGGGGGGAGATCGAACGATGGAGGACCTGTCGGTCGCTGTCCAGAATGATCTGAAGGAAGTCGGAGTGGAGATAGAAATCCAGAATCTCACCTGGCCACAGCTTCTCGAGTCGATTGATAAACACGAGCCCGCTTTCTTCCGCGCAGGATGGATCGCCGACTATCCCGATCCTGAAAACTTCCTTGCCCTTTTCTACAGCAAGAACCACTCTCCCCATGGACCGAACAACTCCTTGTACAGCAACCCCCGGTTTGATGACCTGTTCGAAAGAGCTCTCCGTCTGCCGAGATTAGAGGACCGGATACCCCTTTACCAGGAAGCAGAAAGGATCGTGGTCGAGGATGCTCCCGTGGTATTCCAATACTCGTCCGTCACCTACCGGCTCGAACAGCCCTATGTTCGCAATTATCCAGCCAATCCAATGGACATCGGCCGCTGGAAGGACGTTTGGTTTGACCTGGAAAATACAAGTGCGAAGTGAGAAGGACGAAAGATAGGGAAATCATGTTTCCAAGAAGACTTTGCATTGTCAACTTCGCACTGAGCACTTCGCACTGAGAACTGAATACTTCGCACCGAGAACTTTCTTGCCATGACCGCTTATATCATCCGACGATTACTCCAGGCCATCCCCGTTCTTCTCGGCGTGACGCTGGTTTCTTACCTGCTGATCTTTGCCACAACGAGCGACCCTGCAAGCCTGGTGTTGGGAGCGCACCGCCACCTTGGAACGGCAGAGGAGCTCAAGGCAGAGCTAGGCCTGGACAAACCGCTCTACGTTCAATATGGGGTGTTCCTGTGGAAGGCGCTTCACTTGGACCTGGGGCGCTCTTTTTACAGCAACCGTCCCGTTCTTGAATCCATCCTGGAGCGTTTTCCCGCGACCTGTATCCTCGCGATTACAGCGCTTACCCTGGCCATCGTTCTTGGAATCCCAATCGGTGTTCTGTCCGCCGTCAAGCGCAACACCTGGCTCGATCACATCGTAACTGTCATTGCGTACTTGGGCCTGACGACTCCCTCATTTTTCGTTGCCATCATATTCGCTTACATATTCGGCTACCAGCTGAGGTGGTTTCCCATATCGGGATTCGAATATGGCCTGGACGGACTCAAATATCTCGTGCTCCCGTCCGTGGCGCTCGCCACCGGGGCCGTCGCGGTCTTCGCCCGGCTGACTCGCGCCAGCATGCTGGAGGTGATTCGCCAGGATTACATCACCACCGGGCGTGCCAAGGGACTATCCGAGTGGGTCGTCATTATGAAACACGCGCTCAAAAACGCCATGATTCCCGTCGTCACAACCATCGGCAGTTCATTGGCAGGCCTGCTCGGCGGGGCCTTTTTTGTCGAGTATGTGTTCGGCTGGCCCGGGATTGGCCTTCTGGGGATTCAGGCCATCAATAATCGGGATATTCCCACGATTCTCGGGACTGTGATGTTTGTGGCGATTCTTTTTGTCATCGCCAATATTCTTGTGGATATCGCCTATGCGTTCCTGGATCCGAGGATCACTTTCGAATGAAAACAGAGGTTGAATCGACATCGATGGAGCCGCTGGGAATGGCGGCGGGCTTCTGGGCCGATACGGCCCAAAGGCTATGGAAAAATCCGCGTGCCATGGGAGGCATCGTGGTCGTCATCCTGGTCGCAATCATGGCAATTTTCGCCGGTCTGCTCTCTCCCTATGACCCAATCGAACACAACATGGATCGGATCCTGGAGCCACCTGGTCTGGACCACTGGCTCGGAACCGACCGGTTCGGCAGAGACATTCTCAGCCGGATTATTTACGGCGCGAGAATCTCGATACAAGTGGGCGTGATCTCCCAGACAGGTTCCCTTCTGATTGGAATTCTCCTGGGCGCCCTGGCGGGCTATTACCGTGGGCGGATAGATGACCTGATCATGTTGCTGATCAACGTCGTCTGGTCATTCCCGGCCCTGCTCTTCGTTATCGCTGTAGCGATCGCGCTCGGGCCGGGCATCCAAACTGTCTATCTTGCCGTGGCCCTGTATGCCTGGACCGGGGTGGCGCGAATCGTCAGAGGGCAGTTCTTCTTTCTCCGCGAACTCGACTATGTCCAGGCCGCTCAGGCCCTCGGCGCCGGTACGTTTCGAATAATTTTTCGGCACCTCCTCCCCAACGCCATGGCGCCGATCATAGTGGTAATTACCCTCGGATTCGCGATGGCCATTGTCAGCGAGGCGGGACTGAGCTTTCTGGGACTGGGGGTCCAGCCGCCCACGCCCAGTTGGGGGTCGATGCTCAGCGAGGGCTACTCCTTCATTGTAGCCGCCAAATGGATGGCCCTGGCGCCCGGCGCCGCCATCACGCTGACCGTCCTCGCCTTCAATCTGGCCGGCGATGGACTTAGGGATGCGATGGACCCGAGATTGCGCTAAGATATGGGGCGAGGGGGATCGCCGGAATCGGTGTGAGTATCCACTTGACAGGAAGAGAGACTGAAGAATGAACTCCTGCAAATGCGATAACTGCGGCCGCAAACTCGACTGCGAATCGTGGGAATTTCCCGTCCTTGACGGGGAGCAAATCCTCAGCCTGTGCGACATCTGCTACCTGGATTGGAAAGAGGTCGAAAGGGAGATGCATGCCGTGGGATAAGCCTCTCCGTCCCGCTGCTGAGGAGGCGCCTTCCACCGAGGACCCCGACGGTCGACCCAATCCCCCCACTGAATCCTCAATTAGATAGGTTAATTGATGGCTCATAGGCCGATCCGCTTCATATGCTTCGTTACGGGAATTCTTCTCGCTTTATTCTTCCTGTCCCATAGTCGCGTCGCCGGCCAGGTAGATCGCCGACCACTGGAACAACGCGTAACCGATCTTGAAAACACCGTAATGGACCTCAAGAAGCGTATTGAAGCCCTGGAATCATTGCTGAAGATCAGGCAGCCGCGCGCGGGATCGCCGGCTCCCCAGTCCGCCCTTGGGGTTACTGGACAGCCACCACAAGTCGGCGACTCGCTCGTCTTGTTGTTCTCCAAAACGGGAGAGGAAATACTCTCGGCATCCTTCGAAATCGACCGCCCAGGTAATTTCACCGTGATTATCACGGATCTGGCAATAAGGATTCCTTCCATCCCATTTGATTTCTTTGCGGATGGCGCCCCATTTCAGGAAAACCTGAGACCGGACGAACACGGATCCATCCTGCTTCCGAACGTGCCCGGTAACAAGAGAATAAACTTCAATGTCGACGTGTTCTAGGTAATCGATCAACTTAACCCAGAGGCGAAAATGGAAACAGCCGAAAGCAATTCCTCCACAACACGGACTTTCAATGATCTCCCTCCATTTCAGCGGCTGCTGATGGGGCCCGGACCGAGCAATGTGCATCCCCGCGTCCTCGAAGCCATGGCAAAGCCGCTCGTGGGTCACCTCGATCCGGAATTCCTGAAAATCATGGATGAAATTCAGGCCATGCTTCAGGAAGTCTTCCGAACCAAAAACCGGTTCACGATCTCCGTTTCAGGCACTGGAAGCGCAGGGATGGAGGCGGCGATCTGCAACGTGATAGAGCGCGGCGACAAGATCATTGTGGGAATAAACGGCGTTTTCGGCACTCGCCTCGCCGATGTGTCAAAACGCTATGGGGCCGAGGTGCTCGAAGTGAAAGCCCCGTGGGGAGAGATTGTTCCGCCCGACGCGATCCGCGACGCCCTTGCCGATAACCCCGGAGTCAAGGCGGTCGTGGTCGTTCATGCGGAGACCTCGACCGGCATCCATCAGCCGTTGGAGGAGCTCAGTGAGCTCACACACAAGGCGGGTGCGCTCTTTATCGTCGACACAGTGACCTCCCTCGCGGGAACGGAGGTCTCAGTGGACGATTGGGAAATCGACGTCTGCTACAGCGGCACGCAGAAATGCCTGAGCTGTCCCCCCGGCCTCGCGCCGTTGACCTTCGGCGACAGGACAATGGAGGTCATGCATCAGCGCAAGTCGCCCGTCGAGAGTTGGTATCTCGACATGACAATGATTGAGAAATACTGGGGCTCCGACCGCGCCTACCACCACACCGCGCCTATTTCCATGAACTACGCTTTGCGGGAAGCGCTGCGAATCATCCTGGAGGAGGGGCTCCAGCCCCGTTGGGCGCGCCATCGGCTTCACCATGAGGCGCTCAAAACGGGACTGGAAGCCCTCGGCCTGCGATTTGTCGCCCAGGAAGGACACCGCCTCCCCATGTTGAACTCAGTCGCCTTCCCCGATGGCACCGACGAAGCCGCCGTCCGCAAAACACTCTTGAATGACTACAACATCGAGATCGGCCCCGGTTTGGGACCCTTCAAGGGAAAAGTCTGGCGGGTTGGATTAATGGGAGAAAGCTGTCGCAAGAGCAGCGTCATCTCCCTGCTCGCCGCCCTCGGAGAAATTTTCGCCCGAGACGGCAAGGTCACCGACTCCGGCCTCGGCATCTCCGCAGCGCTGGAAGCGTACGCGGATAGGGAGTGAGAGGAAAGTAATTCTCACAAAATAGGTGACTGCCCCAAAGGGAATCCGTCATCCCGGCCAGCCGAGGCGAGTTTGTCGTCCACCAGACAAACAACTCCGCCTTTTCACCGTCGGACCCACCTGACGGCTGTCAAAGTGCGAAATTTTTAGGGGAAGTCCTGGCAGAAACGGGTTGACAAGTTCCCGCAATCAAGGCATAATATTCTTGAGGCTGTCGGATGAAGAGCGGCTTCATGCCGCGTGAGTGGTGTCCCTGAGATGCGGCTCCTATATCCGAAGCCTCCCTTCTAAGTCTTCTTTCTGTAGCGGTTTCCGCTGGTCGTAGTATCGGCCATAGCCTTTCTCCCGGGTGTCGTCCACATCGTGTATCAGCGACACTTTTGACCAGATGAATCTCAAATAGCGGTCTTCGCCCTTTTCGTAGATGCGCCGCACCGCCCAAAGAAAGTAATCCACAGCTTGGAGGCCGGGTTGCTCGCCAGGGTATGCGGAATGCACGGTGATGACCGCGGCATTCTGAATGCCCTGCTTCGTACGGAACTCATCCCGCGCCTTTTCGATGTTCTCGGCCAAGGCGCGGGTGCGGTTCGACTTGCCTCGCCTCGCGAAGTAGACATGGCATTCCTCGTCTCTGTGAAGGCGTCGGCCGAAAAGACGCCGTGCCATGTGGTCGTAGAGCTCATCGGGATGATAGCGGTACTTGAGATCGGATTGGTTCCGCTGGCGGACATAGCTCAATGTCGCGTGCATGCTCTTCACAACGGCGGTGAATCGCATTTCGTGGTGCATGAGCAGGTTGAACACATCGCGCCGAACTTCGGGAAGATCGGCTACGTCCAACAAGCCCAAGATGAAATTCTGCGGGCGGTTGGGCGCTTTCAGCAACGTACGGCCCTTGCGGTCAAACAGCACCCCATCCCCCGATTCGTCTACAAAGTAATGTCGAGTGCGTGGGGTTACCTTGTCTGCTATCACTAGGCATCCTCCTACATATCGGCCAGCGCCTTCTGGATTGCTTTCAGTTCGGCGTCGGTGATGTCCCAGATTTTCGCCGCCACTTCATCGATTTCAGCCTCCAGGCCGGAGATTGCGCTTTCCTTCGTACCGTCTTGACACGCTGAGGCACATGCCCCGGAAAGGCTCGTAAGAGTGTTGTGGACCGTGCTCTTCGGATCATAGGGAGGGAGGTTGATCGACTTAACAACTTCTGGCGAAGCGATACCGCCCCCTCCTCCTGAGTAAAAAGATCGAATCGCTAAGTCAACTGCGGCGCATGATAGCAATGCGCATAAGAAATATGCCTGGTCCTTTGCCTGGAACGAGCAGAACGACGCGTTGTGTTCTGGAATGGTCACCTGAGAACTAAGTGGCCCCGATACGGCAACCCTCATCCCCTTGGAAATCCATGGCCAGACTACCTTCCACTTCGCCATCGTGTAAGGCCCGACGTTGTACATGGAATAGAAGGGGTCGGAGGGCTTGAAGTACTGACGATAGCCGGAACGTCCGCGCAGCGTTCCGCGAACGGGTTTTTGGGGATCACCCTCGAATTGCTTCAGGTAGGCGTAAGTCTTCGGCCAGCGGCGCTTCATTTCGGATTCGGGAATGCCTGCCAGTTTGTCCGTTCGGTTTGCAAGGATAATGTGCGCCGAAGGCTCAGCATGCCAACGCTGAACGTCTCTTCCACGAAGGAGAGGATAGACCAGGTCCGGCTCGATAACAGTTTGAACGTGGGAAACCTTGATCTTGCCGACATCATGGAGATTCTCGATCAGCAGTTCGCCATTGGAACGTTTTTCCAGGACGCGAATCCAATAGCATCCATTCAGGCCACCCGTGTTGACGCCTTCGTAGGCCTTGTAATCGCTCTGTCCGATCACTTTCTGAATGCCGGAAAGCGCTTGCTTCGGCGCCGTGAGCCAAGGTGAGGTTCTTTCCTGACTCCGGACAGGTTGGGCCGCCAGTTTCGTGCGCGCCGTTGCCTCTCTCACTTCGTTCAGTTCCAACTCCGAAGCAATCTTGCCGGGCGCAGTCTTTTTCCACACAGTGTAAGGAACGGGATAGGAGAAAGTGCATCTCTTCTTGCCCACGATAATGACCGCCGTGCGATTGGTAGCACCTTCAAAGGGTTGGAAGTCGCTCAAGTCATGCACAGCCAAGGGTGGGAGATACCATTTCGTTCCGTCCGCCTCATACTCAAACGACCGGAAGCCTTCGCCTCCGCCGACCGTCTTGAAGACGGTTTGTGTGATGACGAATCCCAGGCGTCCGCCCTCGGCAAGAAACGCATCGTGGGCTACGTAGGTCATAAGAATCGAAACGTCGTCCTTGCCACCGCCAAGTTTGGCTTTGTAACCCTTGTGGCGGAAAAGGTCGTATTCTTGCCATAGCGGTGCTGTGGACTGGCGGTAGTCATCGGGCAAGTTTTCCCAGTTCACCCAGGGCGGATTGCCGGCGACATAATCAACTCTATCGACAAATAGGGGGGCAAAGGCGTTCTTGATGATGCGCGCCCATATGCCGTTCTGATTGTCAGCGTCAAGTTCCCGGAGTTTGCCATAAAGGTCACGGTGGAGGCGCTCCTCACTCACAGGCAGATCTTCCTTTTCGCATCTGGCAATGAAATCGTCTGCACTAAATTCGTTGCGAACACAGAATTCTAGTGCATCAGCGTACTTCGCCAGCTTTCCCCGGTCCTTAGCAATCTCAATCGGGACAAAAAAGTCGCCAGCAGCGGTCTTGAGCCTGTGAGTCTTGTAGCCAAGCCAAAGATCGGCCCCGGCTTCAGCCCCCTTCTTCTTGCCCGAAGTTAATCTTTCCGTCCCATATTCAGATGGCGTCATGATGGAATCGCAGAGGTAGATGGGCAGTTCGATGTCTCCGCCATGACGCAAGAGATCGCGGATGGCAAGGAGGTAGTTCGTTCGTGCGGCCATGACAGCTAGTGGGTTAAGATCGAAACCGATAACGTTACTGAGAATCTTTTGGAGGAGCTCGGTTTCTCCGAAGCCGCATTCATGGCGATGCTCATCAAACCAGGATTTGATTCGGTTGATCGTCATAACGAGGAAGGTGCCCGATCCGCAGGCTGGATCGAGAAGGCGCTTGTCGGGGTCACCATCGTAGCCAAGTTCGTTAAGCACCAACTCGGCCAACCAGTCGGGCGTGTAGTATTCTCCCAGGTCGTGGCGGACGGACTTGGGAAACAGGTGCTGGTAGAGGTTCTTGAGAAGATCTCGCGATTCTGCGGGCTCAACACTGAGCGTCGCGGGATCATATTGATCGAGTGTTTGTACCATTTCACGGATAGTCTCCGCACAACGGTCGTCCCAGGCGTCGAGATACCAGGAAAACAGGTCGCCCTCCAGGAAGTTCCGGATGCCAAGTTGGGACCAGATGCCGCCTTGTTCGAGGGATTCGAGTTCGGAGCGGAGCTTGGCCGATGTTGCTGCACCAACCAGTCTTTTGAGCGTGGAAGTCCCCAGTGGTGAGAAGGACGAGACAATCTCGGCTGCGAGAAGCTTGATGAGAATGCCGTAGTACGTATGAACCGAAAAGAGCAATTCCGCAGGCAGAGCATCGGGAATGTGATAATGATCGCCCAGTTTTCTGATCTTCGGGTTCTGTCCGTGGACGTCGTACCCGCAAACCTCGCTGAAGAGGATTTGCCACTGTTTGAAGAAAGTTTGTGCCTTGGGATTGTCAGTCTCACAAATGACATTATAGATCTGGCGAATTCCTAGTTCGGCTATATTGCCATCCGCACCGAAGTGTCCGCATAGATTGTCCGGCGTGAAGGAATATCCCTTGGCGCCAAGGGACACAATAGCACGGAGCAGTCGCTCCACCGTGTGTGGTGTAACCGGAAGAGGATCTTCGACTTCGAGCTGCTTGCCGCGGTGCCGCACGAAAACGAATGTATCTCCATCGCAACCAGCTGCAAATATCTTCTGTGCTTCAATATTCTCCTCTTTTTGAAAGTCTTTGAATCGTTGCGTGATTTGCCGAACGACTGCCTTGACCCCCGGCGAGGTGCGGTCCTCGGTCAACTTACCTGAGCCTTTGGGGTCCTTATACTCAATGATCACGCCGCCATATTTTGAATCGATCCGCCCTCCAGCCAGGCCGTATTCATGCTGGCCTTTGATTTTCAGCGTTGTCTTCTTCAGGAATTCATCGATCAGTTTATTGCACTCATGTCGAAGGTCTTCCTCAGACTGAGCCCACTTGGAAACCTTGACCATCTGTTCCGCCATAGTAGCGGCATGCTCTCGAATTAGCGTCTCAAGATTTCTCTTCATGGAATCGCCTCGTTCCGCAAATCAAGGTGTGGGCATGTGACATTGACTATTTAAAGGATTTAGGCTTGTACATATTATACAAATTTCGCTAATGTAGCAACGAACAATAGGAACAATAGGGGACGTACATTCAAACAATCACCTATTTTCCCTTAGCTGTCCTACCAACTGCCTATCGAATGAGGGACACGACGCTCTTGATAGCCTGCAAGGCCACGCAGATGGCGAAGGGGGAAAGCTACTGCATTGTTCACGAAATTGTGCGGGACTGAACTATGCGGTTGATACAGGGGACAACTCCCGCGAGACAACGGCGGGACTTGAGTTGGTGCGGGCGCTTTCGAGGGCTGAAAGGGCGGCTTCCAGGATTTCTTCGCCCTCCATGTGAAACTCGCCCGAGGACGCTACGATCCCGACCCGGACGGAGGGTGAAGAGGTCTTGAATGGCCACAGGACTTTCCTGGATTCGACCTCCTCGCGGATTTTTCCTGCATAAGTAACGGCATCATCGAGGGCGATGTCGGGTAGGACCGCCGCAAAAAGGCCCTCCTCGATGCGGGCGAGGATGTCGAAGGAACGGGAGTAGCTTTTTAAAACCACCGCAACTTCCGCAAGCAGCAATGCCCGCTCTTCCTGGCCTTTTCGCGCGGAGATCTCATCGAAGTCATCCACGTCCAGGAGAACCATGGCAAGCGGATGTCCATACCGCATAGCCCTTTCCGCTTCCTCCTGAAGCCGTTCGATAAGGAACCTGCGGTTACGAAGCCCTGTGGTCAGGTCGGTGTAAGTCTCGTCGCTCATTTCCCGATTCTCTATCTTGAGCCGGTCATTCAGTTTCTTGACACGGAGCGCCGCGCTCACCCGCGCCTCCACCACCTCCAGGTTGTAAGGTTTCAGGATGTAATCCCGCGCCCCAAGGCTGAGTCCCTGAATAATGTCCTCGGCAGCGTCTTTAACCGTCATGAATATGATGACGATGTCCGCCGTGGAGGGGTCCTCCTGGAGGGCCTGACAAACCTCGTACCCGTTCATTGCAGGCATGAGCACGTCAAGGAGAATTAAATCCACAGGTTCTGTCTGTGCGATATCAAGGCCGGTCTTCCCATCGAAGGCGACCTTGGTCTCATACCCCCGAGACTTCAGATATCGCTCCAGGATCGACACAGCCTCGGCATTGTCATCAACAATGAGAACGGTACCCTTATCGTGCATCTTCAACCCTTCCGTAGAGAAAAGAAGCCCTTCTTACAACGCGCCCTCAGATTTGTCCCGGCTATTGCGAAAATTCTAAATTCTTGGAGACCATGAGCGAGGAATTAGGCCAGATTCTTTTCATAGAATTATATATTTTATTCAATAAAAATGCAAGTCCCAGCCCGCATTGACCAGACCTGCACAACCAATGTCAATTAATTATACTCTATTTGCGGAGAAACTCAAGCAAGTAAAACCGGGGGGCGAGCCGTCTCCAGGAAGCGGTCTTCCCCCATGAGGAAATACAGCTCACGCACGTCGGACGCATATTTGCTCTCTGAGTAATCCCTGAGGAACCTCCGCCACGTCTCCATGGCCCGTTCCGGCTCGTCCATCTCCATCCAGCAGACCCCCACCGCAAATAAGGCACGGTCCGCATCGGGCCAGTCGGGATAATTATCCAAGAGGAACTCAAAGGCTTGAATGGCCCGGGGGTAGTCCCTCAATCTGATGAATTCAACCGCCTGCCGGCTAATCTGCAAGGGGCTCGCAGGTTGCAGGGTCACATCAATCTCGTCGGGGGCCCCTGCGGTGCGGCTGGTTTGGGCATAATGAAGCAGAGAATACAGCACCAGGCCGATTATGATGAGACTTATGAAAGAAAAGCGTGGAGATCCCGCAGGCTTCCCGGGATCTCCATATGCCTCATAGTCATTGGCTGCCGGCATTATCGGATTCCTTCTCTTTTTCGGGTGGACTGCTCTCTTCCTGATCGTCCTTTTTCAGATAGTCGTCCAGAAACTTCTTCGTCTCGCGATTTACATCGTCAAGACCCTTGATGGCTTTGCCCAGCTTCTTCTCGAGCTCGTCAAGCGGCTCATCGGGCTTCTGTTCCGGCTCGTCCATTCGTCTCCCCGGCGTAATCGGCGATTAAGACGTAATCGTCCGTTAAACGGTAAGGCATTCTGGATAATCTATAATACCACGCCGTCTTTTGGCCGTCAAACGGCGAACGCGCGCAAGATTTCCGGAAATCCGCGCCTGGCAGACCCCGTTTTCCTTGTCCAATGGACCTGCCTCGCCTATACTGAACGAAACATGTGGCAAAGCCCCGGAGGCGATATGAGACGCCTGTTACTCCTGATAACGCTCCTGGCCGGCGGATTATCTCCTGCCCTTGGCTCAGCGGCCGAAGATCCCTTCGCCAAGGCACGGGAGGATATGGTCCGGTCTCAGATTGAACGGCGGGGGCTCCGCAACCAGGCCGTCCTGAAGGCGATGCGGGAGGTGCCCCGCCACCTTTTCATCCCGGAACACCTTCGCTCCCAGGCCTACCGAGACCATCCGGTCCCCATCGGGCACGGTCAGACCATTTCCCAGCCCTACATCGTCGCCTTTATGACCGAGATGGTCGAACCGAAACCCGACCACGTGGCCCTGGAAATCGGTACCGGTTCAGGCTATCAGGCCGCGGTCCTTTCCCGTTGTGTTAAGGAGGTTTATACAATTGAGATTTATCCCGAGCTTGGAGAGGCTGCCGCCAAGCTCGAGGCCGAATTGGGATACGACAACATCACCGCCAAGGTTGGAGATGGATACTTCGGCTGGGAGGAGCATGGCCCATTCGACATCATCCTCGTTACCGCCGCGGCAACCCACGTTCCACCGTCCCTGATTCGCCAGTTGAAAGAAGGCGGAAAAATGTGCATCCCCGTCGGCGGTGTTTACCAGAATCACAACCTTATCCTGCTCACCAAGGAAAAGGACGGGAAAATCAAAAGCCGCAACATCCTGCCGGTCCGCTTCGTTCCTCTTCTCCAGCCGGGAACCGAAGGAGAGTTTGTGCCACGCACGAAGAAGGCAGAGGACGATTGACGATTGGGGATTGACGATTGGGGGAAGGACGAAGGAAAATCTCGCCACAGAGGACACCGAGGGCACAGAGAATCGCTCTGGGAAATTCGCGTTCCCAAGTTGTACTTGGGAACGCGCTTCTTCAAGAAGCTGTGCTCTGTGGCTAATTCTGTCTTTGTAAATCAGCATGGGCCAAGGCCCATCCTACATCTTCATTCTTCTAACGAATCCTGAGTTGTACAGAAGGCAGAGGACGATTGATCGCAACGGCAAGCTCTCCGGTTTCCATCTCGTCTCTCTAGGAGTTGTCTCGGGGGCGGCTCTCGCGCTCGAACTCCTCCTGATCCGCATCTTCTCCATTACCCATTGGGCTCAGTTCGCCTATCTTATCGTCGGAATTGCTCTCCTGGGCGGGGGCGCAAGCGCCACGCTCCTGGTTTTTCTCGTTCGACTCAATAGGAAATGGGATCATTGCATATCTTTTGCGGCCTGCATTGGATTCGCCCTTTCTTCCATCTTGTCCTATCCCTGGATCCACTCCGTTGATTTCGATCCGCTTCGTCTCATCTGGGATCCCCGACAGCTTCTCGTTCTTTTCCAGGTGACCGTCATATTGACGCTCCCGTTCCTGTTCGGCGGAATCCTTGTGGGCTGGTTTTTCTCGCGACATCCGGAACGAAGCGCTCCCATTTATGCCGTCAACCTGGTTGGCTCCGCGCTCGGCGTGTTTACCGCTCTTGCCGCCATGTCGCTTTGTTCTCCGCTGATCTTGATGCGTATCGCCGCAGGGATCGCTCTCCTCGCAAGCATAACCTTTGCACTCTCCATGCCCGGAAAGGTGCGGATGGTTGGAATCGCCGCGTTGGCTGTCTCCGGAATTGCTGTGACACTGATTCCTCTTCCGCTGCGCTTCTCCCAGTTCAAACCGCTGGCCTTGACGTTGGCCGCGCCCGATGCGTCTGTCGTGGAGGAACGCTTCTCCCCTCTCGGAGCCGTTCACCGCGTCCGCAGCCCATTGATTCGAATAGCGCCCGGGCTCAGCTTCAACTATCTCGAAAGCGTTCCCGTCCAGGAAGCTATCTTCATCGATGCCGATTCCCCCCAACCCATCTCTCCGGAATGGAGCGGATATGAGGACTTCCGCTATCTGGACTTCACCACCGAAGCGCTCCCGTTTCATGTTCGCGATGCCGACCGCACATTGATCCTCGGCGCGGGGACCGGGAGCGCGGTAATGCTGGCCAGGCTTCGCGGAGCCGGTCCAGTGACCGGAGTCGAGATGGATCCGATCGTGGTCGCCATGACACGAAATGCGGCCCGCGGCAATAGCCCATTCGACCAGGAAGAAGTCCGGACAATCATTGAAAGCCCGAGGGCTTATCTCAATCGTGCGCGGGAATCCTTCGATTTGATATTGCTTCCGCTGACGGGTGGTCCCGGAGCAGGCGTGGGCCTCAATGCGCTTTCAGAAAACTTCCTGCATACCGTCGAATCCTACCGACGGTGTCTTGCCCTCCTCAGCCCAACCGGAATATGCAGCGTGAGTTTTTCGTCTCGAATGCCGCCACGCGAAAGTCTGAAGGCGTCCGGCATGATCCGGGCCGCAATGGAAGCGGAGGGAATCGCGGAATTCTACACACGGGTTCTGGCGATCCGAAGCTGGGCCACCGTCACGATCCTGTTTTCCCGACTCCCTTTCAGCGAGGCAGAAATGGCCCGGGTTAGACAGTTCTGCGATGATCGGAGTTTCGATCTCGTGTACCTGAACGGATTGAAGGAAGAGGAAGCGAATCAATGGAACTGGGTCGAAGACGCGGCCTATTTCAAAGGATTTCACGAGATCATGGGACCGGACCCCTCATCGTTCCGGGCCAATTATATCTTCGACATCAGCCCGGCCGGCGATAACCGTCCCTATTTCTTTCACTTCATGACCTGGAAATCGATTCGCACGCTATTCAGGGAAGCGGGCCGGAACGCGGCGCATTACCTGGAGTGGGGAGGCGTGGCGCAGGCATCGTCGCTAATTGCCGCCACCGCCGGGGCCGTCATTTTTATTCTGCTGCCTCTGTTTGGATTGAGAAAGACCTGGACAGGACGCGGCGGCCGCACCTGGACTTTGATCTACTTTGCGATGCTCGGGCTCGGATACATGGCGTTCGAGATTGCATGCATCCAAAGGCTTACCCTGCTTTTGGGACATCCCACTTATTCCTTCGGCATTGTCATCGGCTCTTTTCTGATTGGCTCCGGCATCGGCAGCCTCATCTCAGGTCGTTTTTCCAGATCCGTGCGGACCTGCCGAAGGTGTACAGTGGCGTGCCTTCTGATCATCATACTGATCACCCTCGCCTCCGGACGGGTGGTGAATCATTTCGCCGGTTCGGAACAGGTGATGCGAATATTAATCAGTATTGTAATTGTCCTGCCTGCATCAATCGCGATGGGGATGCCTTTCCCAATGGGACTCGGACTGTTGGGAAAGCTTCGTCCCGCACTCATTCCGTGGGCCTGGGGAATCAACGGCTGCCTATCTGTCGTCGGCGCCCTTGCCTCTCCCCTCATCTCGCTCCGATTCAGCCTTCCAGGTCTCGCCTGGATCGCCGCGGGCTGCTACGTGATCGCCGCGGCTGCCTCCACAAAGAAACTCTCCACCGAAACCATCTCCGAGCAGGTAGAAAAACGAGTCGACGATTGCTAAAGAACGAATATCGGCTTATAATTGTTAATAGGCATACCTTCAGTGGTCGAGCGAATTCAGCGGGGAATTGCAGACAAAAATGCACTCAGCAAGCAGGAATTCTCTCGATCTTGTCAATCGAGTACGCGTTTGTTCTGTTCGGGCCAGAAACAGGCTTCCGGTAAGGTTAAGGAACAAGGACTTACTTCGTAGACACACGCCGCTATACGGCTGAACAAGGAAGGTTGTATTGGGCCAGATTCGCAAATCTTTCAAGGCGCGAAGGGGATCGGCCACATCTCTTCTGCTCGGATTCTTGTTTCTCCTCTTCCTTTTTGCGGGAGGTGAATGCCCCATTCCGCCCGGCGAAGGAGAAGGGGAAGGAGAGGCGGGAAACCAGGCGCCAATTATCGAAAGCCTCCCCATCTATCGGACGAACCCGGGCAATTCAATCGAGCTGACCGTCAACGCGACGGATCCCGAAGGAGCGGCCTTGACCTTTAACGGCACGGACCTTCCTGCCGGGGCATCCCTTGATTCGCAAACGGGTGTCCTCACGTGGACTCCTACCAATGAACAAATCGGCCCTGCCTACGTTCTTTTCACAGTGACCGACAGCGGATTTCCAGCGGAGTCGTCCGAAGGCGCTCTCATTTTTCAAATCGTACCCCTTGATGATTGCGTCGACGCCGTCTGCGATCCCGCGACGGGTTGTGAGTTCAATCTGAAGTCACTCGATGTGGATTGCTGTACGGGTGAACCTGAGGTTCGGATTGCGGAACCTGAAGCACCCTGCCCCGAAGGTCGAGTTCTCCATGTGGGACGAAACAAAAGAGGATTCGGCCGGCTGCAAAATTGCGATCTGCTTCAGGTTGAGGCCTTTCCTCAGGGAGGAGCCAACATTACGCTCCACTTCGAGGCCCGCTGTGTCAACAACGGCGCGGAGGTCACCATCGAATCGCGTCTCGAAACGGCCGATGAAGTTTTGTTTGACGGAATACAGACGGCTGTGCTTACCTCTCGTCCCGACGGTTTTTCGCATGTTCTCGGTCTTGTTTTCGACGTAGATTTTTCGATCGATGTCTTCGCCCTGGAGAACCAGGGCGCCATTCTGGCCTCGACGCTTACCGATGCCGATGGGGTCACAGTTGAGAGCCGGCTCCGCCTCACTCTTACTCTCAATGAGCCCGGGGATCTCCCCAATCCCATTCAAGTCGTCCCAGCCAGTGACGAAACAGGGTGCATCAGTTGCCATCAGCCTCTGAATCCGATCACACAGGTCCGGGAAGGAATTGAGGAGGCGCACCCGTGGTTTTCCCTCTCATGCACGGACTGCCACGGCGGCAATGATCAGGTCAACACCTTCGCCGAAGCCCACGTATTCCCCGAAAGCGGGCCAACCTTCATCAAGAACCTTGCCTACGATCAACTCAACAATGTGTCGCCGGATTATCTCCGGTTCGTAAATCCGGGGGATTTACGAGTCGCTGAACAGAGTTGCGGGGCTGCTTCTCCCGCCAATTCGGGATTTGGCTGCCACCAAAGCATCGTCGATAGTGTGCCGAGTTCGGTTATGGCAACTTATGCCGGGCATTACAAGCTTCCCCGCTTCATGGCCGGCGGCCAGGGGCGCGATCCGACTTTCGCCGCCGTTGATATCGTCGACACCGACTATGACCCGGCCACGGCGCCCGAAGGAACGGTCGCGAGCCTGGAAGCGCTGCGCGAACCCACGCAGGCGGACCGGTCGGAACTGATTGCCGCCATGGATATTTATCTTCCCAAGTCATGCGCCACGTGTCACCTGTCCGACTTCGGCCGAAACGATGGGGCCGGGAAATTTCGATCCTCCGGATGCACCGCCTGCCATATGATCTATAGTGATGACGGACTTTCTCAGTCCACGGACCCGGCGATCCTGGGATATTTCCCCCCGCATCCCGCCAAGCATGAATTGACGACCGCTATCCCGGTCACGCAATGCACGCACTGCCACTTCCAGGGCGGACGGATCGGTCTCCATTTTCGCGGCATCCGCGAAGGCGGCTTCTCTCCACAGAACACGCCACCCAACGCAGTTCCATGGGGGAGATCCATCTACGGGCATGATCCGAATTTCTATTTCATCGACGAGGACAGCACGAACGCGATCGACGAAACGCCGCCCGACCTGCATTTTGTGGCCGGCCTGGCGTGTATGGATTGCCATATCGGAAGCGATGTCCACGGGGACGGGTTCATTTATGCTTCCGAACGGGATCAGGTCGGTATCCGTTGCGAGGATTGCCATGGCACGGTGCGCGCGGCGATACAGGAAGATCCCGTTGACAGCTTCTTCAAAAACTCGAAGGGCTATCCCCTGAAGCGGGTAAGGCGGGATGGAAATCAGATTCTACTGAAGTTGGCGAACGAGGACAGAGAATTGGAGATTCCTCAGATCTTCGAACTCCTCCAGGAGGGAAGGAACCCGCGGATGGTGGAGGCGATGGGAGTCAAGGAAAGTGGGTTCGCCCATCCAGAAGAGATGGAGTGCTATACCTGCCACAATTCGTGGCGTCAAACCTGTTTCGGGTGCCATGTGACAATCAATGATGATTCGACCCAGCTGAATCTGACTACCGGACAAATCACACGGGGCCGATTCAGTGTATCCCGAGACGATTTTTCCACTGAGGTGTTCTCCCTGGGGATGGACAAACGCGGCAAACTTTCACCCCTGTGCAACTCCATGACCGTCTTCACCTCTTATTTCCGAGACGGGAGATTCCACTACCGGGATCGAGTGAGGCAAACGACGGAGGGAACCATCGGTTTCGGATGGAATCCGTTCCATCATCACACCGTCAGCCGCACGCCCATGAACTGCGATTCCTGCCATCCGGTGGACTCGGTGGAGGATCCCTCCAACATAACCCAATTGAATGAAACCTATGGCTTCGGCAATGGAGAGGCCATCGCCACGGACGGTGATGGGAACACTTACGATCTCAGCCGCTTCCTCGACGCCGAGGGCAACCTGATCAGCACTTTCCCCCATCCCGGTACAGGTCCGGTCCCAGCCGACATTCGCAACCGCGCACTCGACATCCTCGTCGTCCCCCATCCGAGATAAGCAGACGCTCTGCAAGTCCAATAGCGCCAATTTCAGGGTCGATAGCGGAAAGAGTTCCAGTGAGGTGTTCTTGTCTCACTTACCGTTTCTTCGGAACTGTGGCCGGGGCGGGACCGCCACACGACCGGACCGCGGCGGTTACTCGGCGAGTTCCGCGAGAATGCGCTGGGTTTTCTCGGTCATGGGCCATGTGCCGCGTTCAACGAAATAGACTTCGTTGTTAAGGTAGAGGACCCGGGCGCCACGGATGCGGTCGTCCGTATCAGGAAGAAGATGGCCCAGGTCGCGTTCGATAAGCAGGGGGACGCCGCCGGTTGGAGCAGCGCCGGGGGTATGGTACGGCGGGGCCGAGTAGCCATCATACATCGCGCGCAGAACGGCGTGGGACAATCGGGGGAGAACGCGCGTCCCTTCGCCGTCTTCCACGACAAGGTCTTCGTCGAAAGTTCCGCCTTCGGCGATCTGCTTGCGGTACGCCTGCGCGAACGCCTCGACATCATCGTCGTCGAGTACGGCATAGCCGAGGTAGAAATAGCTCTGGTCGTCGAAGGGAGGCGTCTCCATATGAGCGGCTCTGTGGCCTGCCGTCCCCTTTTCCGCATAGCGAATGGTCGGACACGTGAATGGGAGCCGGTCGGTGAAACTTTCTGGTGGAATCGCCTCCGGCGAGAACATGAGAACGCCTGGCTGGGACGACAAGGGGGGAAATATTCCTAGATTCTCCCCCCGATATTCCCGGAACACCATTTCCATCCGTCTAAGGTTTCCCCCGCAGACGGCCAAATCCTGGCTAGGGCGGCCCTTGTTGAAGTATGCAAACGTGATAAGAAGAATCGGCACGGCGATGTTGAGGTAGCCAAGCACGGTTCCAAACAGGGGACGCCACGCCACGCGGTCGGTTCTGGGAACACGCCTGCCTTTGGCGATGGCAATATGTCCCGTAACAATGGCCGCAGGCGCGATGGATGGCGCGATAACCAACATGACTAGAAACGGAGGAAAAGAACGGGGAAAAAGCCGCCCCACGAAAGGCAGGCCCCATTGGTGTAGGAGATCCAACGCATAAAATACGGCAAACCAAGAGAGGGGACACGAGAGAATGGCCAGGATCAAACTCGCGTTCGCCAATTTTCGAACACGTCTGCTGCGGGATGCTTGCGCCAGAGGTTCTGTGCCGAGGTTATCGCCTTCGCTCGGGACCGGCGACACGAAAGGTTTCAGATCCGTTCCGCATTGCGGGCAGACACGCGCGCCTTCATCCACCGTGGCGCCGCACTCGCGATTTGGGCACTGCATACGCTGCTCTCCATGTCACTCTTGGTCTAATCCGAGATTCCCCATATGGATCTGCCTGCGCCAATCACTGGCAGGTTTTCATGATAGTACATGACAGAAATCAAGTCTTCAAAACCAATATCTTCTGTCATGGCCCCTCTTGAGGCCATTCACGGCCAATAACAGCCATCGGAGGCGACCGTCAGCGCTGGCGGCAAAAGCGCGGACCACTTTGAACATCAGGCCCTTGTGCTCGGCCAGCCATCGCTTGAATAGGTCTTCATGTTCGGTCTTCTTCATGGCGGATAACTGATGTCACTCCAATTAGTAACCATCCTCTTTGATTTCTTACACAGAATCTTTTGTCGATCCAAACAGGACTTTCGCTGTCGGTTAAGAGAATCAATTTCGCTCCTGACTTTTTGTCGAAGACTTGATATGATCGCGGCGCAAACATTCTCCCAATAACATCAGGCGATCGACCACTTGAACTGGTGGCCGAAGCATATTATAGTTTACCTGCAATCCCACCATTGTGGATGGGCGGTTTAATCGAACACTCGCACCGTCTTTTGCGAATTAAGGCGGGTGATTTAGGAGAAACAAAATGGCGTTTGCTGACATCCTTGCCAATCAACATAGAACGATCAGGCAGTTTACCCTCGAGGACCTGAAGGACATTTCGGACGAAGAGGTGCTTTGGAAACCGCCCGCCGGGATGAATCCGATCATCTGGCTAGTCGGGCATATCTGCATGGCGGAGGATGGACTCGTCCTCGGATTGTGCAAAGGGAGACCCCTAATTCGCGAGGAATTCCGAAATATGTTCACTCGCGGAAGCCAGGTTGCCGAGGACCTTTCGATGTATCCTCCCGTGTCGGAAATTATTGCCAAAATGGCTGATATCCACGAACAGGCGGTTGAGTACATCTCCGGGGTGACCGAGGAAGAGATGGACAAGCCGCTTCGGAGGGACATGGGAGTCCCCTTCCTGAAGAAGCGCGGAGACGCGCTCATTCAAGCGCAGCGGCACGAAGCATATCACCAGGCCCAGATTCGACAGATCCGAAGACTCTATGCCGACAAGGCCTGAGGCGCGACGGGGGACCGCTGAGGGTGAACGAAATCTGCGCTTAGGTTGTATGCCAAGGAGTGATCGCCAATGGCGAAGGAAGCGATCTTTCCACCTGACGCCCCGAAACCAAAGGGGCCGTATTCCCCGGCAGTCGCTTTTGACAATCTGATCTTCGTTTCGGGTCAGATCCCCGCGGATCCGGAGACAGGCGAGATCAAGAATGGAACTGTCGAGGAAGAGGCACGGCTCACTTTTGATAATGTCAAGAAGATTGTGGAAGCGGCGGGAAGTTCAATGGAGAATGTCTTGAAGGTGCATCTTTATGTCAGCGACATGGAGAACTTCTCGGCCGTCAATGAAGTCTACAAAGAATACTTTGGCCCGAACTTCCCCGCCAGGACATGCATCCAGGCGGGACGCCTCCCCTTCGATGTTCAAGTTGAATGTGATGTGATTGCGTATCGCGAGCGCGGCTAGGCCCTCTCTCCGTTAATGATTAAGTGACATCTTCCTGGAAGACCATCGCGAATTTCACGAGCAGCTCAGCGGGAGCTTCGCCCTCTGCGCCTTCTGCGGTTTTCATTCCAGGGAATCCGCCACAATCTCCGCAATGTCCTTGACCTCGATATCCTCCCGTTGCTCCTTCTTCATTCCGTCGGCCATCATGGTCAGGCAAAACGGACAGGCCGTTGCAACGGTCTTGGCGCCGGTCCCGATGGCCTCACGCGATCGATCGACATTGACGGGCGTGCCGATTGTCTCTTCCATCCACATCCGGCCCCCGCCCGCTCCACAGCAGAATCCCTTCCTGCCGTTCCTCGGCATTTCGACGACGCTGTCGGTTCCGTGTGTCGCTTTGAGGATGTCGCGAGGGGATTCAATGATGTCATTGTAGCGCGCCAGGTAACAGGAATCGTGGAAGGTAATTTTCTCCCCGTCTCCTTTTCCAGCCGCCGGTTTGATCTTCCCTTTCTCGATCAATTGCTGGATGAGATCGCTGTGATGCATAACCTCATAGCTTCCGCCGAAGTCGGGATATTCGTTCTTGATTGTGTTGAAGCAATGAGGGCACGATGTAATGATCTTCTTCACCCCATAACGGTTGAACGTCTCAACATTCTGCGAAGCAAGCGTCTGGGCCAGATATTCGTTCCCAATCCGCCTGGCGCTGTCACCGGTGCACATTTCTTCAGTGCCGAGAATCCCGAACTTGACGCCGGCCTTCTGGAGGATTTTCACCAGGGCCCGGCTGGCCTTGATGTACCGCTGATCATAAGCCCCCGCACAACCCACGAAATACAAATACTCCACGTCGGAATCATCCGCTAGAGTCGTGACATCGAGATCCTTGCACCAATCAGCTCGAGAATCCTGCGAGAGTCCCCACGGATTGGACTGAACCTCCACATTCCGAAGCGCGCCCTGAGCCTCCTTCGGAAAGTCACCTTCCATCAACACCCGCGATTGCCGGATGCCAATCAGCTTGGTCATCGGCTGAATCTCGACCGGACAAGCCTCTTCACATGCCCGGCAGGTGGTGCAGGCCCAAAGGACCTCTTCCTCAATCGTGTCTCCGTAAAGAGCCTTGGGCGGTTCCTTCTCTCGATTTTTCAGAATCCCCGGCCCTTCTTCGAACAAGTAATCCTTGAGATCCAACACGACTTTCTTCGGATTCAAGGGCTTACCCGTCACGTAAGCGGGACACACCTCCTGGCAGCGCCCGCACTCAGTGCAGGCCATCACATCGAGAAGCTCTTTCTTTGTGTAATCAGTGATTTGCGTGATCCCATACGACTCGGCTTCCTCGTCTTCGAGGTCGAGTTTCTCTATGCGGCCTGGAATGCTCGGCTCGCGGAAGAACAAGTTCGGCAGGGCGGTCACAATGTGAAGGTGTTTGGAATATGGGATGTAAGCGAGGAATCCGAGAACCACAAGGTTGTGGATCCATCCGAAGATTTTGAAGGCCCCGGCGTGAGTTTCGATGCTGCCGCCTTCCTGGCCGAGAATTGAAGCTCGCAGGAAGTCGCCCACGGGAGTGAAGGCCTGTTTGGGCTCAATGACACGCATGCCGTAAAAGGCGACAATCAAGACGATGATCAGCCCGAGAATGAAAAGCGCATCGAGAGTCTGGTGGAGATCCCCCTTCAAACGGACCGGCCGAACGATCAACCTGCGGTAAAGCGCGATGACGATGGCAATCAACGCACACAGCGCTAGAATGTCCTGAAGGGTGGCCATGAGCGAATCGACCGGCCCCAGAAAAGCAAGAGTGATTTGTCCGGGGATGAGCCCGTCGATCAAGTTTTCGGCGGAACCGTACGACAGGACGATGAATCCCCAGAAGATGAACAGATGGCCGTAACCCGAAGGCTCCCGAAGCACCAGTTTCTGCCCGAAGCCCTTGACAAGGAGGTCCTTGATCCGTTCGCCGAGCCGGTCGAAGCCCAAACTTCCCTGCCCGAGATTGATCAATCGATACATCAGATAGAGCCGCGAAAAAAATACAACATTCGCGGCAACAATCAACATCAGGAGGATTATGTTTTCAAGCCCCATGAGATCCCTTTACTGGGTCGTACAGCCGGAGATACGGTCCATTGGAATCGGCAGAAACCGGGGGAGGCAGTCCCCGAAACGCGACGCAATCGATGTGACGTCTAGTGAGGAAAAACGCCCGGGGAAATCGCCTCAGTCCTCTTCGGTGAGGTGTTCTCCGAACGCCAGGATGTACCCGCGCAAGTGATCGGCGACCTTATTCTGAAAAGCCGGGTCGGCAAGGTCTTCGGAACGTTCGTAATGAAAGTAATTGGAAAAGAAAAAACGTCCGGAGTCGTGAAAGTGGAGCACCTCTCCCCCGGGATCGGCGTCGAACTCCGCCATGGCGTCTTCGAGGAACTCGGTCATTGTGTCGCCGCTGTCGATGATGGCCTGTTCACATGACTGACTCATCCAGCGGTCTTCCGTCCGTACGCCAACGCGGATCCGGGTGTTCTCTTCTTCTATAGTGACCTCAAAGCACGTTTTTTCTGAAACGGGATAATATGCGCCCGAAGAGTCTTGCCCTGGAGTCAGATCCGTGTGCCTTTGGATCTGATCAATGACGGCATCGATAAAGGATTTCACCTGCGGATCCATCTGCCGCCTACATCCGGATATCTTTCCCTTGAAGATCTTCCTCGGTCAATATCATGTCGTCGATCGTTCCCCCCGCAGGAATCATGGGCAAGACGTTCTCCTTGGGGGAAATGACCACATCGAGCAAGTAGGGACCGTCCGTTTCCAGCATGGTCTTGATTGCTTCCTTGACCTCCTCCGGCTTACGGATTCTTCTTGCCGGGATCCCATACCCTTTGGAAATCTCCACAAAGTCAGGAAAGATCCCGTCTTCCATCCCCAAGGCCGTCGCCGAGTGGGTCCCATTGTAGAATTTATCTTGCCACTGGCGAACCATTCCCATGAATTGGTTATTCAGAATGACCGCCTTAACCGCCAAATTGTTCTTGCGAATGGGGGCGAGCTCCTGGATTGTCATATTGAAGCTGCCGTCCCCGTCGATGTCGACGACCGTCCGATCCGGGAAGGCAGTCGCCGCCCCCATGGCCGCCGGCAGGCCGTATCCCATCGTGCCAAGCCCGCATGACGACAGAAACGTCCGTGGCACGCTGAAATCGTAATATTGCGCCACCCACATCTGGTGCTGCCCGACGCCGGTGACTATGATCGTGTCGTCACTCGACTGTCGAGAAATCTCCTGAATAACGGCCTGCGGTCTGATGATCTCCTTGCTCTTTTTGCAATCGAGCGGAAACTTTTTCTTCAAACCGGCGATATATTCGTGCCAGTCCTTGTAATCCTTCTTCTTCACTTCCTCGCAGAGCCGCTCCAGGACGAATTTCACATTGCTCACAACCGGGATATCCGCCGGTTTGTTCTTGTGCATCTCCGACGCGTCAATGTCCACATGGACAATCTGGGCATTGGGGGCAAATTGCTGCACATTGCCGGTGACCCGATCATCGAACCGGACCCCCAGCGCCAGTAGCAGATCGCACTCGTTCACCGCATAGTTGGCGTAGGCCGTGCCGTGCATCCCCAGCATTTTCAGGGAAAGTTTATGGGATTCCGGAAAGGCCCCGAGTCCCATGACGGTCGTTGTCACGGGGATGTTCGCCTTGATAGTGAATTTGCGCAGCTCTTCGGAGGAGTCCGAACAGATAATCCCGCCCCCCGCGTAAATGAGCGGCCGTTCCGAAGCCTCGATCGCCTCGACGATTTTTCGAATCTGGCGATCCGAGGCGCGAACGTGCGGCCGGTACCCTCGGATCTGAACCTTATCTTCCCACCTGGGCAAGATCTTTCGCTTCTGTACATCCTTCGGGATGTCAATCAGAACAGGTCCGGGTCTTCCTGTCCCGGCAATATGAAACGCCTCGTGAATGACGCGGACGAGATCCTCCGTATCCTTCACGAGATAATTGTGCTTGGTCGCCGAATAGGTGAGGCCCACAATATCGGCCTCCTGGAACGCATCGGTCCCGATAGCGCGAGTCGGAACCTGTCCGGTGATCACCACGATAGGCGTTGAATCCAACTTCGCATCGACCAGCCCCGTAATCGTGTTGGTTGCCCCCGGGCCGGATGTGACCACAACCACACCTGTTTTTCCCGAAGCCCGCGCATAGCCCTGGGCTGCGTGCGTTGCTCCTTGCTCGTGGCCCGTGTCGATCAGCTTGATTGGAGAGTTATACAAGGCATCGAATACCTCGATAATCGCTCCCCCGTTAACGCCGAATACATGTTCCACGCCTTCCCTCAGCAAGGCTTGGATAACAATCTCGGCGCCCTTGATGGGCTCCTGGGGTTGGCTTTCCGACTCGGGTTTCGATGTTTTCTTGGCCACGGTTTCTTCCTCGATTAAAGTTGTTACAGCTATCCCCTATAAGAAAAAAGCACCTCGCAATTGGGAGGAACAACCGGATTATGCCAGGAGATCGGGCGATAATCAACCGGCATACGGCGATCGTCTTCTCGACCTTCTCTCGATCTCATTAAGCACAATACCTCGGAGAAAAGTGAACAATCGAGGTAGCGCAGGCGTCCCGCCTGCAGGTCACGGGCTGCAAGCCCGTGCCACTTCAAATGTTCGCCTTCCTCTGGGGAACTGTACTATCGAGTTTCGCATCGAAGGATGGGCCTTGGCCCATGCGGTAGACTGCGAAATTCTTGGGGGAAGTCCTGGATCCGCCTCCATTGACACGTTTTCCCGCAAACTGCTAGCATGCTCCGTCAGGGTCTCCCTTTACCTGTTGAAAACCAATTACTTACGAAGGGTCAGCCCATGCCTGCTCGAGTGACAGAGGACGTGCTCAGCCGCATCGTCGCCCACAAACGGAGCGAGTTGGAGCAGCAAAAGGTCCGGCTCCCCTTGTCGATATTAAAAGATAGAGTCGCGGCCCGCTCCATGGACCGTCGCTTCGAGAAGGCCCTCAGGCAGGAAGGCCGGATCACCGTCCTGGCGGAACTGAAGCGCGGCTCGCCTTCGAAAGGGACCATGTTGCCCGACGCCGACGCGGGGGAGATCGCCAGGCAGTTCGAGAGCGCGGGGGCGGCAGCGATATCGGTGCTGACGGACGAGAAGTACTTCTCCGGCTCCGCCGAGGACCTGAAGCAGGTCAAAACATCCGCCGGCCTGCCGGTACTCCGCAAGGACTTCATTGTCGACGAATACCAGGTGTGGGAATCGGCGGAGATGGGCGCGGACGCGATACTCCTCATGGCCCAAGTGCTTTCGGACAAAGAACTTACCGCATTATATGACCTTGCGGAAGAATTGGGGCTCGAAGCGCTGGTCGAAGGCCATGAGCCCCGGGAGATAGAGAGAATTCTGGAAGCAGGCCCCTCGGTCATCGGCATCAACAACCGGGACCTGACAAACCTGGAAGTCGATCTGGGCACGACGGAGCGGCTAATGGGAATGATCCCGAAAGGTCGGACGGTGGTCTCCCAGAGCGGGATTTCCACCCCCGAAGATGTTAAACGCCTGGCACCCACAGGGATCCATGCCATTCAGGTGGGGACCTCCCTCATGCTGAGCGGAGACCCGAATAGGAAACTGAGAGAACTTGTCGGTAACGCAGATAAAGATTGACGGAATCACAAGCGTCGAGGACGCGGTCCACGCCGTGGAAAGCGGCGTGAACGCCATTGGTTTCATCTTTGCGGATAGTCCCCGTCAAGTGACCCTGGAGCAGGCGATCCGAATCGCAGAGGAAGTCCCGCCTTTCGTGGCCAAAGTGGGGGTTTTCGTCGACGATTCCCTGCTCAACGTCAAAATGGCCCTGGGCTCCTGTGTTGACTATGTGCAGCTTCATGGCACCGAATCGCCGGATTTTGTCAAAAAACTGGCCGGAATGCAGGCCAGGGGCAGGATCCTCAAGGCCATTCATATCCGCGGCAAGAATAATTTGGATCAGATCTCCAATTATGAAGAGGCTTCCGCTTTCGTACTCGACGCCTACGTCGACGGGAAGTGGGGCGGAACAGGGAAGACTTTTGACTGGAAACTCGCGAAGGCAGCCGTCGGAACAGGAAGACGCATCATCCTCGCAGGGGGGCTGACCCCAGACAATGTGAAGGAGGCCCTGGAAACGGCTTCTCCTTTTGGTGTGGACGTCGCCAGCGGGGTTGAGAAGAGCCCGGGCGTGAAGGACCCCGAGCGGATGCGACGATTTGTTGAAGCGGTGAGGGAATACGATGCCTCCAAAAGTTGAGCAGAACGTTTCCGATTTTCATGCTTTTCCCGACGATGCGGGCCGTTTTGGGCCGTATGGGGGACAATTTGCGCCGGAAACGCTCATGCCGGCCCTCGCGGAGTTGGAAGAGGCGCACAGGGCGGCACTTCGGGACCCAGCCTTCCAAGACGAGTTCGAGTATTACCTGCGCCAGTACGTCGGCCGGCCCACCCCGCTCTATTTCGCGGAGCGACTCACGGAGCATCTGGGTGGGACCAGGGTATATCTGAAGCGGGAGGACCTCTGTCACACAGGCGCCCACAAGATAAACAACTGCATCGGCCAGGCGCTTCTGACCAAACGCATGGGTAAGCGCCGGGTTATCGCCGAGACGGGCGCGGGCCAGCACGGAGTGGCGACCGCCGCCGCCGCTGCCATGTTCGGCCTGGAGTGCGAGATCTACATGGGTGCGGAAGACATGCGGCGGCAGGAACTGAATGTTTTCCGCATGCGCCTCCTCGGCTCCAAGGTGACCCGTGTTGACGCGGCAAGCCAAACCCTGAAAGACGCTATCAACGAAGCGATGCGGGACTGGACGACCAACGTCCAGAACACCCATTATATCCTCGGCTCCGTCCTCGGCCCCCACCCCTTCCCGATGTTGGTCCGGGACTTCCACCAGTGCATTGGACGGGAAGCCCGCCAGCAGATACTGGAAGCGGAGAAGAAGCTGCCGACCCACCTGCTCGCCTGTGTCGGAGGCGGGAGCAACTCCATCGGCCTGTTCTATGAGTTTCTGAACGATCCGGACATCCGCATGATTGGCGTCGAAGCGGGCGGGCTCGGAATCGATTCCGGAAAGCATGCCGCCCGGTTCGCCGGGGGCTCCGTCGGCGTCCTTCACGGCACGATGACCCATGTTCTGCAGAACCGGGATGGGCAGATCAACCTGACCCACTCGGTTTCCGCCGGTCTCGACTACCCCGCCGTCGGCCCGGAACACGCCTGGCTCCGGGATCTCGACCGGGTCGAATACACCTCCGTCACGGACGAGGAAGCCCTTTCGGCCTTCCGGCTCCTCAGCGAGCTCGAAGGAATCATCCCGGCACTCGAAAGCGCCCATGCCGTCGCGCACCTGGTCAAGATGGCGCCCACGCTGTCCCGGGACGACCTGGCCATAATCAACCTCTCCGGCCGGGGCGACAAGGACGTCCAGGAAGTCGCCCGTATCCTGGGCGACCGGCTGAACGACTGAATCCCGACACCATCATCTTGGAATCCGAGACCGAATCAGCCATAAAGGGTTGACAAGAAGTACTTTCGAACCAAAATAGGCACTATCGTCCAAAGGATGCCGCAGCCATGAAGATGTCTCAATTGGAAAAGAAGTTTGTAAACAGCAAGAAACACGCTGCGGAGAATCAGCGGATTCTTGAGGGCATGTTCGTCCGGATTGACTTGAGCGGCATAAGAGAGGCATTGGAAATCGGCTGCGGAGTTGGATTCCTTTCGGCCTATCTGAATGAAAAATACGGCATGAAGGTGACCGGAACCGACGTGGACCCGGAACAGATCGAACTCGCCAGGAAGCATCACGAGGAGAACGAGCACTTGAGATTCCTTGAGGCCGATGCCACGAAACTGCCGTTCGAAGACACCGAGTTTGATATGGTGTTATCCTTCAAGGTCCTCCATCATATTGGGAGCTGGGACAGGGCGTTGGAGGAGATTCACCGAGTCTTGAGGCCGAAGGGGTATTACGTGTTCAACGACATCGCGTGCTCGAACATGACCGTCAAATTCCTCAGGCCCCTGGTGAAGTATCATGGGGTGTACCGGGCGAAAGACATCAGCCGATTCCTGGAAGGAAGAAACTTTGAAATCGTTCACAAGGAGAAGCCCAAGGGCATGCTCTTCCAGCACCACAGCCTCTTGTTTAAGAAGAACTGACATGCTTGAGCAGATTGGGGGGCTGAACATCATATCGTTTCGCCGTCATCCTGAGCCGAAGGCGAAGGATCCCTTGCCACGGGTATTTGCTCTGCGAAGGGATTCTTCGCTTCGCTCAGAATGACATGCTCGATTGACGTTTGGTCTCGGAGATCTTCTGAGTACTTCGTGACGCCATTTTCGTTCTGTGGTGTGAGGCATTGGGTGGGAGGTTATCGCGATGATCGGAAAACTAGACAACATTGACCTGCGAGAAGTTTGGAAGAATGAGGCTGTTGATTTCACGCCATGGCTTCAAGAGAACATCGACGTTCTCGGAGAAGCTGTCGGATTAGCACTATCCAGCGCCGAGCGAGAACTCGCCGTCGGGGACTTCAGCGTGGATCTCCGTGCCGAAGATGAATCAGGTAGCCTGATAATCATCGAAAACCAGCTTGAGAAGAGCAATCATGACCATCTTGGGAAACTCGTTACGTATCTGTCAAATCTTGATGCGAAAACGGCGATTTGGATCGTGTCCGATCCGAGGCCGGAGCATGTGCAGGCAATTTCATGGCTGAATGAATCGATGAGCGCGGAATTCTACTTGGTGAAGGTCCAGGCTGTACGCATCGGGGACTCGTCTCCAGCCCCGCTATTCACGCTTATTGTCGGACCGAGTGAAGAAGGTAAAGCCATCGGAAAAACGAAGAAGGGACTGGCCGAACGAAGAAGCATCCGGGAACGGTTTTGGAACGAGTTTGCGGAAAAGGCACGAGAAAGGTCGAGCTTATATGTCGAATGCTCGCCCAATTACACTCCGTACCTCATACTGGAAACGGGGAGGCCTTTGATCAAATACTACCACAACATCCGCAAGGACGATGCCGATGTGCAAGTTTACATGCACAAAGGACAACAAGCCTCCGCCGAAGCCATATTCAACCAATTGATGGCGGCCAAGAGTCAAATTGAGGCTGAATTCGGGGAACCACTGGAATGGATTGGAATCGAAGGTAGGAAAACGTGCTTCATTCGCAAATCTCTGCATATTGGGGGCTATGAGGATGAAGCCAGGTGGCCGGAAATTCAGGATGCAATGATCGACGCGATGATAAAGCTCGAGAGCGCATTTAGACCGCATATTGAGAAGCTTGAAATCTAGTGGTCAGGTAAGATTGAATGTGTGGGTGGTTTCCTCCTCGTGTCATTCCTGCGAAAGCAGGAATCCAGGATCTGATGAGGGCTCGGCATGTCTGAAGGACCGTACTACGTCTATATTCTGGCGAGCAAGCGCAACGGAACTCTTTACATTGGCGTGACGAGTAATCTAATCAAGCGAGTTCACCAGCACAAAAATCGGTTCTTCGATGGTTTCACAAAGAAATACGCTGTCCACATGCTTGTTCACTATGAAGTATTCTACAATATAGTGGCGGCAATTCAGCGTGAGAAACGATTAAAGAAGTGGAAGCGTCAATGGAAAATGGAGAGGGTTCTGGATTCCTGCTTTCGCAGGAAGGTGAATCCCAAATGGCGTGACCTTTACGAAGACCTCGTGGGTGGGGTGGAGGAAGATTGTCCTGGATTCCTGCTTTCGCAGGAATGACAGTTGAGAGGATATGACGGTTGACGGGGAATGAGAGTTGACCGGAATTAGCGTTGCATGGGAACCAACAACGTCCAGCTTGACAGAGCACTAGGACGTCATCCGCAATGACAAATACCGATAAGGTTCGAAATGGAGTCAACGCCATCGACGCGACCTTTGCCGCATTGCGCGAGCAGAATCGCGCGGCGTTTATTCCTTTCATCATGGCGGGCGATCCGACGCTGGAAGCGACCCTGGAACTGGTCCTCGAGCTGGAGCGCCGCGGGGCGAATATCGTAGAGCTGGGTGTGCCTTTCTCCGACCCTATCGCCGATGGGCCGGTTAACCAGGATGCCGCTGTCAGGTCGTTGAAGAATGATACCTCCCTTCGGGACGTGCTGGGTCTGGTGAAACGGCTCCGGGAGAAGTCTAAGATTCCTGTTTGCATCTTTACCTACTATAATCCCATCCTTCAGTTCGGTCTGGAGGCCTACGCGGAAGAATGCGCCAATGTGGGAGTGGACGCCTCCCTCGTCGTCGACCTTCCCCCCGAGGAGGCGGATGAATACAAAGCGGCGCTGGACGCGGAGGGGATCAAGACCATATTCCTCCTCGCGCCGACCAGCACACCTGAAAGAATGAAACGCGTGGCCGAGGCCTGTTCCGGGTTTGTCTATTTCACGGCGGTGATCGGTGTCACGGGTATGCGGGACCAACTCTCATCGACCCTGGAGGACAACATCAAGAAAGTCCGGGAACACACCGACCTGCCCGTTGCGGTTGGATTTGGAATCTCAACTCCCGACCAAGCGCGTGAAGTTTCCGCCATGGCGGATGGAATCGTCGTGGGAAGCGCAATAGTGAAACAGATCGGCCAGCACGGATCCGATCCGAAACTGGCGCAGATGATCGGTGATTTCGTCGAGTCGCTGGCGAGAGAGACGGGCCGTTAAAATAGTTAGACAGGATGAACAGGATTGACAAGATTGAAATGAACCAATTAAATCCTGTTCATCTTGTTAATCCTGTCTAATTTCTAATTGGTGCTGGTTCCACCCAAGGGATGATCCTTTAAGTGATGGACGCGAAGCGAATTGATGACCTACTGAACCAGGCGCTGGATAAGGGCGCGGAGTGTGCAGAGGTATTTTCCCTGCGTGGCACGTCAACAGAGATCGAGGTCAGTAGTCTCGAACTCGAAATGCTGAAGGTGACGGAAGACGTGGGCGTAGGGCTCCGCATCCTCACCCCGGATCGCCGCCTGGGTTTTGCCTACACATCGGTTATGACCGAGGACGGGCTGCGGGACCTGGCTGAGGAGGCCGTCTCCAACGGGAAGGCGGCTGATCCCGACCCGCACAATTGTCTCGTCACCAAAAGCGACGGGAAACCGCTCGATTTTTCGCTCATCGACCCTGAACTTGCCGAAATCAGCACTGAAAAGAAAGTGCAAGTGGCGATGGACGTGGAGAAGGCGGCACGGGATTACGACGCGCGGGTGAATAAGGTCCGTTACGCTTCCTATCACGACTCCCGGGGGGAGGTTCACATCGCCAATACCTTCGGCATCAGCGTGGGATATGAACCCGGCGCCTGCTCTACGTCTGTGATGACAGTGGCCGGGGATAACGGCGAGGAAGAAACCGGCTGGGAATTCGATTTCTCGCGTCAATTCTCCAAGTTGCGCGCCGACCATGTCGGCCGGGAGGCCGCCCGCCGGGCGGTTGTGATGCTGGGCGCCAAAAAGGTCGGGGCCCAGACCGTTCCCGCGGTCCTGGACCCCAACGTGGCGTGCGATTTCATCCAACTCGCCTGCTCATCCGCCTCGGCGATGAATGTTCTCAAGCAGAAATCTCTTTGGGCAGGCTCAATCGACCAGCCGGTCGCAAGCAAGCTCGTGACGCTTACCGACAACGGCCGCTACGAAGCCGCCATGTATCCGGCCCCCTGCGATGGAGAGGGAACGCCGACGTCCGAAAAGCAGATCGTGGAGAACGGCGTATTGAAGACCTATCTCCATAATTGTTATACAGCCTCGCGGATGGATGTTCAAACCACGGGAAACGGCAGCCGGGATTCCTTCGTGGGGACCCCTGAGGTCGGCCCAACGAATTTCTACATTCAGCCGGGGAGTCAATCCCGGGAAGAAATCATCCGAGATATTTCCAAGGGCTTTTACGTTATGGGCGCGATGGGTGTACACACGGCCAATCCGATCTCAGGGGACTTTTCGATCGGCGCGTCGGGCCTCTGGATCGAAAACGGCCAGGTGACCACACCCGTTCGAGGCGTCACAATCGCCGGCAATTTGAAAGAGCTGATGATGAATATCGCGGCAGTCGGGAACGACCTTCGCTTTTTCGGCCGCTGCGGGAGCCCGAGTCTCTTGGTTTCGGAAATCGTCATCAGCGGAGACTGATATGAAAATCGACGGCCACACGCGGAAAGTCGGCCTTTTCGGCTACCCGGTCAAACACTCTTTTTCCCCCGCGATGCACAATGCAGCTTACCGGTCGATGGGAGTGAACTTCGTCTACGTCGCCTATGAGGTGGCGCTGGAGGATTTGGAGGCAGCCGTGCACGGGGTGGTGGCTCTTGGATTCGAGGGCCTGAATTTCACTATCCCACACAAACAGACCATCATGAAACTGGTCGATGAGCTCGACCCGGAAGCTGAACTCATCGGCGCGGTCAACACGATTACGATTACAGACGGCCGGATGACGGGATACAATACGGACGCGCCGGGATTCATCCACTCGCTCGAGCAGGAACTGGAATTCCAGCCGAAAGGGAAAAGGGCGGTTCTCATCGGTGCGGGAGGCGGGGCGCGAGCTGTTTCCGGCGCTCTCCTGCGAAGAGGTCTGGCCGCCCTGCGGATACTCAACAAGCCCTTTTCGTGGGCGGAAGAGCTTTGCAGTCACTTGTCGGAGAAGGTCGAGGGCGAAATCGAACTCTCTGCAAAGCCGCTGGAATCCCCACCGGATACGATCACCGAATGGGAGCCTGATCTCATCGTTAATGCTACGCCACTCGGCATGCAACCCGCAGATCCCTCGCCCCTCGAAGGGAAGCAACTGCCCGGCAGCGGGTGTTATTACGACCTGATTTACAACGTTGCGGAGACCCCCGGAATGAAGCAAGCGGGTGAATCCGGACTCAAGACCTCGAACGGGCTGGGAATGCTCGTCGAACAAGGCGCCATCGCCATCGAGAAGTGGACGGGTCAGTCACCTCCGCGAGACTTGATGCGCAAAACCGTCCAGGAGATCCTCAGTTGACTCTTCCCCCAGGCCTCCATATCTTCCTAGCCTTCTTCTCCTTCTGTTTCGGTGCAATCATGGGCAGCTTTGCGAATGTGTGCATCTGGCGACTCCCGCGTGAAGAATCCCTGGTCAGGCCGAAGTCCCACTGTCCGAAATGCCAAACACCGATCGCCTGGCACGACAACATTCCGGTCGTCAGTTTCCTTCGCCTGGGCGGGCGATGCCGTCATTGCAAGGAACTCATCAGCCTGAAATACCCGCTCGTCGAACTTCTCATAGGGCTGATTTTTGTGGGCATGTACTGGCGTTACGGGCTGACTCTGACGGCCCTGATTTACGCTTTCGTCGCAATGGCGCTGGTCGTCATCACGTTTATTGACCTGGACCATTTCATCATTCCCAACGAGATCACTTACGGCGGCATTTTGGCGGGCCTTCTGCTGGCGATTGCCTTGACTTTCCTGAGGAGCGACCAGTTTCTGGTCAATCACATCACGGATGCCCTCATCGGTGGAGCCGCAGGAGCCGGGACTATTCTGGCCATCGATCTCCTTTCCCGCATCGGTTTTAAGAAACCAGGCATGGGCGGAGGGGATGTAAAGCTGATGGGCATGATCGGGACATTTGTGGGCTGGAAATTGACAATCGTGAATCTGATGGGGGCGGCCTGTATTGGCGCCGTGGTGGGCATAGCTTTGTTGCTGACCGGCCGAATATCGAGACAGGACGACCTGCCCGAAGGGAACTACATCCCTTTTGGTCCATATTTGGCCCTGGGAGCGCTTATAATACTCTTCGCCGGGAAGGAAATCCGGTCGTTTATGGACGAGCATTTCTTTGATGTCTGGAAGATCTATTCGGAAGGCACCCTGGGACCCTGAGATTCAGAACCATGTTGAGATTTCTTACATCCGGCGAGTCCCACGGCATGGGCCTACTCGCGATCCTCGAAGGGATGCCGGCCCACTTGCGTCTGCGTGAGGACGACATCAATTACGAACTGAAGCTCCGCCAGGGAGGGTACGGCCGCGGCGGCAGACAGAAGATCGAGAAGGACCGTGTCATCATCATCTCCGGTCTGCGCCATGGGTACACGCTGGGGAGCCCGATCGGAATGCATATCGTCAATCGCGATTTTGAGAACTGGCGCATGGTGATGGACCCATTCCTTCCCGGAACAGGGAAAAAACGCGACAAGAAGGTCACCAATCCCCGTCCCGGGCACGGGGATCTCGCCGGACTGGTGAAGTATGATCACCTGGATGTGCGAAATGTGCTCGAGCGGGCCAGCGCGCGTTCCACGGCGGCCCGCGTGGCTATCGGCGCTATTTGCAGAATGTTCCTCAAAGAATTCGGGATTGGGATTTACGGCCACGTCACGGAAGTCGGCGGGATCGAATGCGAAACGCCGGAATTGAGCCCGGGCGAGATTCGAGCCCGTGTCGCCAAGTCGCCCCTCCGGTCCACCGACCCTGAAGCAGACAAGAAGATCATGGCCGCCATCGACAAGTCCAAGTCCGAAGGGAATACGCTGGGCGGTATCGTGGAAGTGGTTGTGGAGAATGTCCCTGTCGGGCTCGGATCCCACGTGGAATGGGACCTCAAGCTGGACGCGAAGCTCGCCGAGGCGGTCATGAGCGTGCAGGCGATCAAAGGGGTCGAGATCGGCATGGGCTTCGACGTGGCGCGCCGCAGGGGGAGCGAGGTCCACGACCCGATTCATTACGACGAGGCCAAAAAGAACACCCGGACTCGCGGTTTCTACCGGGATCGGAACAATGCCGGCGGGATCGAGGGCGGAATGACCAACGGAATGCCCGTGGTCGTGCGGGCGGCGATGAAACCGCTCTCGACACTGCTCAACCCGATTCAGTCGGTCAACTACGACTCCAAGGAACCGGCGGTGGCGGCAATCGAGCGCTCCGATGTGTGCGCGGTCTCCGCGTGCGAAGTGATTGTTGAAGCCGTGGTGGCCTACACCATTGCCGACGCGCTGATCCGCAGGCTCGGTGGCGACAGCTTGCAGGCGATGAAGCCGCGATTCGAACAAATGACGGGGGAAACCCTCGGTGGGTGCCTGCCCTCGCCTCCAAAGAATATCTTCCTGGTCGGTTACATGGGGACCGGGAAATCCCGCATCGGGAGCGACCTGGCACGCCTGCTGAACTGGGGATTTATCGAGACCGACGACGAGATTGAGGCTGCCGCGGAGAAGAAGATCAGCGATATTTTCGCTTCCGACGGAGAGCCCCGTTTCCGAGAGCTGGAATCCGGGCAAATCCAGGAAGCCGCCGGCCGGACACACCGTGTGATCGCTACAGGAGGAGGGGCGGTCTTAAGCGACGAAAACGTCTCGCTGATGAAGGAAAACGGGAAGATGATATGCCTGAATGCTTCCGTCGAAGAGATTCTCGGCCGGGTCGGCGAGGCCGCCGATCGGCCCCTCCTGGCGAATCAGGCGACTCCTGAAAGAATCGAGAAAATGCTCAGCGAACGCGCGAGCCGATATCAACTTGCGGACATTCAGATTGACACGAACGGCAAATCGGTCGAGCAGATAATCGGCGAGATCCTGCAAGCCCTGCAGTAGCGAAGATCCCTTCAAGCCAGCACGCATTTTCCGAACGTCGAATCTAGCTGATCACGGCACTCTTTAACCCGCTTATCTCACAGACAAGGCCATTCCCCCCGTCATTGCGAGCCACGCCTCTGGCGTGGCGTGGCAATCTCGCTACCAACAAGGCCTTAGGCAGGAAAGAGATTGCCGCGTCGCTCCCGTTGGTCGCTCCTCGCAATGACGCCAAGAAACAGTCTGTTCATGGGGAAACAGGCGGTTTTGACGCATAAACGGTCACACTCAATAGGCTTGGCCACCCTTTGTGCCATAGCCTGTGATATTTGCGGACTAACCAAGGATATGTCGTAACGACCCGATGGGATTCAATGAAATAGCGGGACGATTCCTCTCGCCCCGCCGATTTCGAGTATATCAACCGTTCGCTGGTCCGGGCGGACCTTATCATCAATGCATCATTGAGGTAAGACTCAGTAGGACATCTCCGTTCCTGAGACCAGCCACTTCTTCCCCACTTTAGTGGCTGTCACTTCGACGTCAACGTCGAACATTGAGCTAGTGACATGGATGGGAGAAACAGAAGCACTGTCTCCATCAACCTCGATTTCTGCCTCTGAAAGGTCAAATGTCAGATCATCGATGTTGAAGAACCCAGCCAGGCTATCAATCATCTCTTCTTTTCTCTCTCCCTGAACGCCGACGTAATCCTCCGACAGGATCGACGCTATTTTGTCCACGTCCTTATCGTTGAATCCCTGACAGAACTGATCGACGGCCCGGCGGACCAGCTCCTCGTCGGAGGCTCCCCTGGGCAGTAAAGCGCAAGACAGAAGCGGGATGCAGGCCAACAATACGACAAAAGTCGCAATTCCAGGACGCGTTTTCATAGGCTTACCTCCTTTTCGATAGAGAATTGAGAGATATCAAACAGAGCTCAGTCAGCCCTTTCGGCGCCTGTAATGAGCCATTGTTTCCCTTCCTTTACGAGACCTATCGCTAAGTCGACCCCGAACGCGGAGCTTTGCAGTCGAACCGGGGATGCGGTTGCTGAACTGCCATCGACCTCGATTTGCGCTTCTGACGCATCCATTTCGAGATCATCCAACCGCTCGAACATCCTGGGCAGATTCTCGACTAATTGGTCCTTGGTGCTGTTCCGCATTCCGTAGAAGTCATCCGACAGGACTTCTTCGACAAGATTCGCGTTCTTCTCGTTGAAACCTTGGCAGAATTGCTCCACGGTCCCGCGAACAAGGTCCTCATCGGAGGCTCCCCGGGACAGCGAAGCGCAGGACAGAAGCGGGATGCAGACCAGCAATGCAGCAAAAGTCGCGATTCCAGGGCCTATTTTCATTGTCCGATCTCCTATGTCTTGGAAGAAAGTGGTTGGGATGTAACCTTCATACCAGGAAACGGTGCAGGAATCAACAGAAAAACGTCCGGAAATTCGACGTATTCCCGCGCGAACCATCAGGCTATGAGGAAAGGAGAAGATCACTTCCTCCGAGAATCGATGATCTCGTTCGATGGAAAACATCCATTCTATCGGCCCAACGGATTGGATGGTCACGTTTACACCTTGTGGCGTCAGTGTTATAATTTTTCGGATTGGCGGTGCATTCTGCAGGGTCCTCGGACGCCGATGACGGGCCGGAACCAGGTTTCCGGCCAAGATTTATTTGTGATGGATTCAAAGGAAATACCATGCTAGTTTCTGAGATTCGCAAGTTGTTTCTTGATTTCTTTGCGGCACACGATCATGCGATTGTGCCCAGCTCGTCGCTGGTTCCAAAGGACGATCCGACACTTCTCTTCACGAGCGCGGGGATGGTCCAGTTCAAGACCCTTTACAGCGGGCTGGTTCCTCTTCCCTATCGCCGGGCAGCGTCCTGCCAGAAATGCCTCCGGGTCAGCGGTAAAGACAATGACCTGGACGAAGTGGGCCGGACAAGCCGCCATTGCACTTTCTTCGAAATGCTGGGCAACTTCTCGTTCGGCGACTATTTCAAGAAAGAGGCGATTCGTTGGGGATGGGATCTGACGCGTGACGCCTTGGGCATTCCGGAAGAAATGCTGTGGGCAACCATTTTCGAAGATGATGACGAGGCGTTCAAGATCTGGCGGAAGGATATCGGCCTGCCGGAGAACAGAATTCTCCGGATGGGCGCGAAGGACAATTTCTGGGGACCTGCCGGAGGCGCGGGCGCCTGCGGTCCCTGCTCGGAGATCCTTGTCGACCGGGGGAAGGAACTCTCGAGTGATTCCGGCAGTTCCGATGCGAGTGAGGACTCCGAACGCTTCGTCGAGATTTACAACATGGTGTTCCCCTCTTACGATCAGCAGGAAGACGGCTCGCGTCCTCCGTTGAAAAATCGCGGGATCGATACGGGTATGGGACTGGAGAGAGTCGCGGCGATCAAGCAGGGGGCCGAGACGGTTTTCGACATCGATGTTTTCCAACAGATCATTCGAAAAATCGAATCCGTCGGGTCCGCTTCCTATTCCGACAACCCCGTCCCGTACCGGATCGTCGCGGATCATACCCGGGCAGTGACTTTTCTGGCTGCCGATGGCGTTCTCCCGTCGAATGAAGGCCGAGGTTACGTCCAGCGCATGCTCCTTCGCCGCGCAGCGCGCCAGGGCAGGAGGATTGGAATCGAGGAACCGTTCATGAGTACGGCGGCGGAAGCGGTGATCGAAGCTATGGGACCGGCTTATCCCGAGTTGGGCGAGCAGGGCGCGACTGTGATGAAAGTTATTGCCGCGGAAGAGAACCGCTTCCGGGAAACCATGAGCCAGGGTCTCAACCGGATGGACGAAGTCATTGAAACAGCGCGCAAAAAGAAGCAGACTCGCATCCCGGGGGAAGAGCTTTTCCGGCTCTACGACACTTACGGGTTCCCTCTGGAAGTCGCCAGGGATATTGCCGAAGAAAACGGTTTTGAGATCGACCAGGCTGGTTTCGACTCAGAAATGCAGAAACAGCGCGAGAGGGCCCGCGCGGGCTGGGTCGGGGGCAAAGCAGAAATTCCGACGGGGAAATACGGGGAATTGTTGAGTGAGTGCGGAAAGACCCGATTCGCGGGCTATGAGTCGCTCAGCGGCGACGCAACCGTCCAGGCGATACTCGTCGACGGAGAAGACCGTGACAGAATCGGCGAAGGAGAGAACGGCGAGATCGTCCTGGATGTCACGCCGTTTTATGCAGAGGCGGGAGGACAGGTCGGCGACCGCGGCGTCCTCCGCGGAGGAGATTGCACGGCCGAGGTCCTCGATTGCCAGGCCCCCGTGCCGAACCTGCGGATTCATCGAGTGCATGTCCCCGTTGGAATTCTGAAAAAAGGAGATCAGGTCCGCGCCGAGGTAGATGTTGACGCTCGAAATCGCACAATGCGGCACCACACCGCCACTCACCTGCTTCATGCATCGCTCCACCGCGTGCTGGGAGACCATGCCCGCCAGTCGGGGTCGCTTGTCGCCCCGGACCGGCTGCGATTCGACTTCTCTCATTTCGAAGCCATTACCGGCGAGGAGCTGGATCAGATCCAAGCCAACATCAACCAATGGGTCCGCGAAAATCATCCGGTGCACATCGAAATCATGAAACTGGACGACGCCAAGAAGAGGGGCGCGATGGCCCTGTTCGGTGAGAAATACGGAGATGAAGTCCGCACGGTCGGAATAAAAGACATCAGTCTCGAACTCTGCGGAGGGGCACACGTCTGCGCCACCGGCGACATCGGCTTTGTCCGCATTCTCGGCGAGTCGAGCATTGCTGCCGGAGTTCGACGAATTGAAGCCGTGTGCGGCGAGGCCGCTGAATCGCTCATCAGCGAGGAAAACGAATCCCTGAAGTCTCTCGCCCGAATGCTGAAGGTCCCCATAGCGGAGATAAGCACTCGCGTGCAAGCGCTTCTTGACGAAAACAAGCGATTGATCGGCCAACTGGAGCAGGCCCGCACGGCCAGTGCGACAGGAGGCGCACGCGATCTGGCCTCCGAGGCAAAGACTGTCTGTGGGGTGAAGGTCGTTGCCGCGCAACTTGCCGGCCAGGATCGGAAGTCCCTGAAGTCCGCTATTGACCGGCTGAAGGAGAAGCTGGGGACGGGAATCATTGTGCTCGGTTCGCCGATGGACGGCGGGAAGGTGGCCCTGGTCACGGGCGTGACCCGGGATCTGACAGATCGTTTCTCCGCGATAGACATTGTTTCTGAAGTTGCCGGGCTAATGGGTGGTGGAGGCGGCGGCCGCCCCGATCTGGCTGAAGCGGGAGGGAAAGATCCCGAGAAGCTACCCGAGGCCATCGATGCGGTGCCCGGGATTATCGAGAAACTGGCGAAATCTTAAAAGGATGCAGGCGCGATTCATGCCAAGATCAACCGCACACGGTCAGATCCTCGCCCTGGACGTCGGAGACCGGCGGATCGGGGTCGCTATCAGTAATGAAACCCGGACAATGGCCGTCCCTCATGCAGTGGTCGAAAGACAGAACAGGGAAGATGACTTGAACCGTCTATGCGACATGGTGCGTGAAACGGAGGCGAAGATGCTTGTCGTGGGGCTGCCTCTGAACATGGACGGAACCGAGGGACCCAAGGCTCACCAAATCCGTCGCTTGATTAGCCACCTCAAGGGGCGCCTCGAAATCCCGGTGACCACTTGGGATGAACGACTGACAACCGTCGCGGCCGAAAAGATGCTCGTCGAACGAGGGATGAGACGGAAGAAGCGAAAAGGAGTCATCGACACCGTGGCGGCCCAGCTAATCCTCCAGAACTTCCTGGATCACAAGAACCTCTCAATGGATACTAGGCCGAACGACCCATCCAGCCGATGAGTGTTGCCAAGAAGCTAAGAAGGATCGGCGCCGTTCTTCTGATTCTGGTCCTGCTCGGGACAGTGGCGGCGTTTCATACTTACCAGCGACTTCTCTCCGGCACGACGGAAGATCCGTCGGCCCCTCCAATTTCGATCGAGATTCCAGAGGGAGCTTCCGCGTATCAAATCGCGGATTACCTGGAAGAGAATGGCCTGGTTCCCAGCAGGTGGTTATTCCTGCTGGCCGCCCGGATCAAAGGCGTCGAGGGAAGTCTGAAATACGGGAAGTACGAGCTCTCTCCCTCCATGTCCAGTTTTGAAATCCTCGATGCGCTGAGAGAGGGGACCCAGGAGGGGCACCTGATCACCATCCCCGAAGGGTACACTGTTGCTCAAACCGCCCGCTTGCTCGTACAGGATGGATCGATCGATTCTCAGAGCTTCCTGGAAGCGGCAAACGATCCTGATCTGGCGGCTGAGTTGGGCTTGCCGGTAGGAGAAAACCCGGATCTGCTTTTTCTCATGGAGGGGTTCCTGTTTCCGGACACCTACCAGATCACGGAGGGGATGACGGGAAGCGACCTAGTCCGGATCATGGCCGGTCGGTTCTCGGAGGTTTGGGCGGAAGTGTCCGGAGATCAAACATTTCCTCCCGAGGAGGTCTTCGACCTGGTGAACGTGGCGTCCATCGCTGAGCAGGAAGCCGTCGTGCCGGAAGAAAGACCTCTGATCGCCGGGGTTGTTTTCAATCGTCTGAAAAAGGGCATGCGGATCGACTGTGACGCCACGATCGCCTATGGCCTCAACAAGCTGGGGATGCGTTTGCGGACAGCCGACCTCAAGTCCGATACGCCTTACAACTCGCGGATATACGCCGGGCTGCCCCCGGGTCCGATCGGGAATCCAGGCCGTGCCGCCCTCCAGGCTGCCTTGTCGCCCCAAGAAACAGATTTTCTCTACTACGTTTCCCGCAACGATGGGACGCATCAGTTCTCGAAGACACTACGGGAACACAACCGCGCGGTGAACAAGTATCAGAGGAATAGACAGTAGGGAATATGAAACACATGAGTGGCAGCATCGACAACTAGCCCTCAAGTGACATAAATCCAGATACCGCTGATATGATCTCCCACGATTTTTCCTTTTCCGGTCATTCAGAGCCCGCCGCAGGCGGGACGAAGAATCTTTCCCCGGGATGAACTGTTAATGGTGCAATATTATGGCTAAGCGGTCCGACATAAGTTTTGAGTAATCTGTGCCAATTCCTCCAATGTCATTCAGAGCCCCTTCGGCGATGCTCGGGGTAAACTCCGGCGAAGAATCTTTCCCCGGGATCATCCTTCGATGAAACATTATTATGTCTACATCATGGCCAGTATTTCGAAAAGGCTTTACACGGGGGTAACGAATAACCTCATTCGACGCGCCAATGAGCATAGGAACAGGCAAGGGTCGGGGTTTACCAGGAAGTACAGAATCTTCAAACTCGTTTACTATGAAACCTACCCAGAGATCCACTCCGCAATTCGACGCGAAAAACAGATCAAGGGATGGTCGAGGGAGAAGAAGACGGCAATGATTGAATCCGCAAACCCAACGTGGAAAGACCTTGGTGTAGAGTGGTACGCAGAGAAAGATTCTTCGCCGGAGTTTACCCCGAGCATCGCCGAAGGGGCTCTGAATGACAACGATGAAGTATGGTCGGAACAGTAACGGGTTGGCTCTATCGAGATCTTGTAATGGTCATGTGAGACTCTTCGGAAAGGAAAACAGATGCCTCACCCACTTGCGGAACGCTTGAACAAACTTCCCCCGTATCTGTTCGCCGAGATCGACAAGATGAAGCAGGCCGCGCTTGATCGCGGGGAAGACGTCATCAATTTAGGCGTGGGGGATCCCGACCTGCCGACTCCGGATCCGATTATCGACCGGCTGGCAGAGGCCGCACGGGATCCAGCCAATCACCAGTATCCGTCGTACACCGGCATGATGGGCTTTCGCGAGGCCGCGGCGGCCTGGTTTGAACGGCGCTTCGGGGCGAGCCTTGATCCAGCGACTGAGGTGCTGACCCTGATCGGTTCGAAAGAGGGCATCTTTCATTTCCCGCTTGCTTTCATCGATCCTGGAGACACCGTTCTCGTTCCGGACCCCGCCTATCCGGTCTACCACGCCGGGGCCGTGTTCGCGGAAGGAAATCCGATCCCCGTGCCGCTGCTCGCAGAAAACGATTTCTTTCCGGACCTGGACGCAATTGATCCAAACGTTGCCAAGGCGGCGAAGATCCTGTGGGTAAACTACCCCAACAATCCCACGGCAAGCTGTGCCACGCTCGAGTTTCTCGAAAAGGTGGTGGACTTCGCGCAAAAGCACCAAATCATCGTTGCGCATGACATGGCCTACAGCGAGATCGCTTATGACGGGTATCGCCCCCCCAGCTTGCTCCAGGTCCCCGGCGGCAAAGAGGTGTCGATCGAGTTCCACTCCCTATCCAAGACATACAACATGACCGGCTGGCGGATTGCCTTCGCTGTCGGAAACCGCGATCTGATTGCCGGTTTGGGGGCCGTTAAGACGAACGCGGACTCGGGGCAATTCCAGCCAATTCAAATAGCCGGCATCACTGCGCTGGAATACGATCACTCAATTGTCGACGACCTGATCGCCAAATACAAGGAGCGGCGCGATGTCCTCGTGGACGGGCTCAACGCCCTCGGATGGAACGTTCCGAAACCCAAGGCCAGCTTCTACGTCTGGATCCCTTGCCCGGACGGTCGGAAATCCACCGACCTGACGGCGGCCCTTCTCCAGCACGCCGCCATTGTGACAACACCGGGAGTAGGATTTGGGCAGCATGGCGAGGGTTACATCCGCATGACCCTCTGCACCGACAAGTCGCGCCTTGAAGAAGCTGTAGCACGGATCGAAAAACTCGGAGACGAAATCAGGTCAGGACCACAAGAACAAGCTTCTTGAAGAAATAGATCGGAATGTCCTAGATAAAGGTAACAAACAAGCCGTACGGTGGGCGAGAGTGCGGCGTTTTACTCCTTAAGCATCTTCGGGGAAATCGAGCGGGAGCGGGATGGTATCACCAAATTTAGGTGCAGCCCTGTTAAGCCGCCTTTTGAAGTCGTTCCAATCTGTGCAGCCCCGCATCAAGAACATTGCGTTTGATAAATGATCTCGAAGCTCTGGAAGGCCATAGTTCCTTGTCAAGTGCTGATGGTGCTTTCTGCGCCGACTTCCCGAAGCTGTACGGGGATTCATCTGCTTGAGTTTGTGAAGGACACCTGGCGCAAGGCGGCAATAAACTATGTCATTTGTCCAGTGCCCGACATAGCTGGGACGTTTCATCGATGTAGGAGGATAGGGTAATTTCTTAAGGCGGAAAAGTTGTTTGTAGAATTCGTCAGGAAATGTCTTTGTCCATTTCGCATATTCGCCAGTCAAATACTTGTCGAGTATTTTCTGGAGAGCTATCCGATCCCTGATTTCTTGATACCCGGTTGCCTCATCGACAAGGGCAATAATCCCTACGTGCGCCAGTCCGCGCAGGAGTATCTGGCAACGCTTGGCTATATGCACTTGCGTTTTGGCGAGCTTTTCGGCTTCCTTCGCATCAAGAAAAACGCCACAAACTTTCGGAAGGATCTCAGCTTTATATCCAAATGCGGTGCGACCGCCTGCGGTCCGGAATTGGATAGGTCTCGTCGACTCAACTAACTCCTTGTCAACAAAGGGGTTAAGGTTTCGGGCGGCAAGAAAAGCGGGCATTTCGGCGACAGTGGCTCCCGTTCGGGCTTTCGGGGTTCTTGAGCGCCCGATTGCCTTCAAAAACCCACCTTGGCTCAAGAGGCGCGTTCCGTCTTCTAGAACGGCACACGGAATTACGGCGTCCCCTATCTCTAGTTCGCCCGTATGCGTGGCTTTAGGGATTTCCTTTTTCATTAGATACCTCCAACTGCTCTGGCTAAGGTTAGTTCAAATACTTGGGGATTCCTTCTGTTGTTGTGTCGGTAGCAAAATTCATCGATATATCGGGCAAGGTGCCGAGTACTGACCTTGTGGAACTGACCAATGATTCCACGTTTCAGCAAGGCCCAAAAACTTTCAATGTTGTTTGTGTGGACATCGCCGTCGACGTACCATTTTGCATGATTGATTGTCCGGTGATTTACAAAGGAGGAAAGTCTAAGGTAGCCTTTGAATTCATCCGTAATTACTGTTGTTTCCTTTGTGTCTACATTCTCTCGGACAAAATTTGAAAGCCGCCTTGAATCCAATTTCCTAGAGACTCTTGCTTTCACGTTTCCGCCGCGTTCGGCAATCCCGACAACCGGAGTCTTTTTCGTCCCACGGCCTCTTTTTGAGCCCTTCTGTCTTTTCCCGCCGATATAGGTTTCATCGACCTCGACAATTCCCATCATAAGTTCCCTGTCTTCTCTCATGGCACGCCGTATCCGCATGTTCATATACCACGCCGTATTCTTGTTCACGCCGATGTCACGGGACAATTGGCGGGAACTAATGCCCTTTTTGGCATTGAGCATAAGAGTGATCGCCAGAAACCACTTTTGGAGATCAACCTTAGTCTTGTGGAAGATCGTTCGGACTGTTACTCTGTAGGATGTCTTGCAGTCGCCGCAATGGTGGCGGCGCTCTTTGGGCATCGGTGTGGATTTGGTAGAGCCGCAATAAGGGCAAATTGGCTGGCCCTTCCAACGGACCTGCTCAAGGTATTTCAGGCAGGAATCATGGCTGGGAAATCTCTTATAAACCTCAACGATATTCATTGTGACCTCCTGAGAAGTGGGTTACCTTAAACTAGTCAAATTATAACCCACATTTCCTGGGAAGTCAAGAGAAATCTGTTACCTTTATCTAGGACATTCCGAATAGATAGTTCCGCCAGCCGCCTTGGGGATTCTCTTGGGCTCAACGGCCTCACGAGACAATAGTGTATCTGGCCATCCAGTCAGCCCTCGGCTCCCTTGCACGTCGACAGGACGCTTGTTCATAATCTGCATAGGACTTTTCCTCGTTTCGTGAGCAACATGAAGGTCTTACAATTGGAATCGTGGGAGATCCGACGCATTGAAAAGGGCATTTATAACCTCTTGCTGAAAGGCCCTAAAGAGTATGCTAGGGAAGTATCGCATATTGCTGAAGGGTTTGTTGTCGACGACCGGGAGGAGGCCGTAGGTCCGGAATTTGACTGGTCTTTAATGGTTGAAGGAAGGTGGAGGACGATTAGACGTTTGCGGTCACTATTGGATTGTCTGAAAAACTCCCTCTGGATCCTGCAGGAATCCTCCCCATTAAGAATGGTGTTTGCCTTAGATTTTCACGGATCAGGCACTGGAAGGGAGGACTATACACGGTCGATAATTGGGGAATGGGTCTACAAAGCAAAATCCTACGATCCCGTCTTTCATCGAGGGAATCTCGCCTATGCGGACAAGTTGGCGAGACGGATGATCGGCTTTGTTCGTGCTCATCTCCTCTATTGCCGTGCTGACACCGTTGTAGGAGTTCCTCCAGGAAATCCGCATAAAGCATACGACCTCAGTGCATACCTGGCAGAAAGAATTGCACGGTCTCTGAGAATGCATTTCGCCTCTGATGCCATCGAGAAAGTCCGTCCGACGATACCTCAAAAGCGTCTCTTTCGACTCGAAGACAAAGAGAAAAATGTTCGGGAAGCTTTTCGATTGACCTCGCACTTTGAAAGGGAGACTGTGATTATCGTGGATGACCTATATCAATCGGGAGCGACATTGCGAGAGGTGGCCCGTGAGATTAGAAGAGGGAAGGCGGCGCGGGTACTGGGGTTGGTTGCAACAAAAACGCATTCGGCTTGATTCCCATGACCAAACGAGAAGCCTGGCTTGCCATAGCCCTGAGTGAGGGAATTGGTCCCAAGACGTTCACAAAGCTTGTGTCTGCCTGTGACCGGCTCGGTTTGCCTCCGGCTGAGTTGCTGTCGCGGGGAGAAGGAGAACTGGCCGCCCAGCTCGACCTTTCCGCGGCCCAGATGGAGTCTCTCGCGGAACTTGAACAGACGGCCCGCGCTGTGGAGGCTCTCGCCGGGGACTTTGATGAGCAGAACATCACTTATTCGCTCCGCTGGGAGGAAGATTATCCGTCAAAACTCCTGGAAAGGATGGGCGGCTCCGCCCCGCCTGTCGTCTTCATGAAGGGTTCACCAGAAGCACTGACCTGTCCACTGGCCGCCATTATCGGGAGTCGAACTCCGACGGAAGAGGGTATTGAGCGGGCATCCGCCTGCGCCCGCACACTGGCCGACGAGGGCTATGGTGTTGTGACCGGTTTCGCTTTAGGCGTCGACCTGGCGGCAAATGTTGCCGCCCTGGAATCAGGAACGCCGACAGTCGCTGTCCTCGGCGCCGGCATCCTGAGAATCCCCTCCCGCAGACGGGTCCTGGATGAATTCGCCCTGGAAAGAATCCTGTTTCTCTCCGAATTCCCGCCACTGCAAACCTGGAACACGGGGGCGACCATGGCGCGGAACAGGACGGTGGTTGCCTTATCCGATCTGGCCATCGTCGTCGAGGCCAAGAGAAGGGGGGGAAGCGTTGAGGCAGGTCGGGCGGCGCTGCAACTGAATGTTCCACTGTTCGCATACAGCGACTCCCCTGAACCCATCCTTGCCGAGGGCACGCGCCTTCTTATTGACCTGGGTGCGACGCCGGTTGCGCAGAGCTGCGATATTCTCGACCAGTTGGACGCCCTGACGGAAGAAGAACCCAGCTCGAATGGCAAAGGGCAGCAGATGGAAATGCCTTTAGACGCGTAGGGAAACCTGCACGTACCGGGATCAGAATGAAGTTCGGCTCTCGAAAAAACCTGTCTCTTCTTGCCATAGCGATTTTTCTCGCGACAACCACCTCCTGCCAAGCTCCCCAAGTCCGCCCGACCTCTTTTTCTCCGGCGGAATCAGCCGCCATTGTCACCGAATTCGACCGGACCGTGTTGCAGGGGCGAAAGATTGTGATCGATCCGGGTCACGGAGGCCCTTGGAGCGGGGCTGTCGCCCGCTCAGGCCTGCGGGAAGCCGACGTGAACCTGGATGTGGCATTACACCTTCGGTCTCTCCTGGCGAAAGCAGGGGCGGAGTCGCACCTTACGCGCGAGGAAGATACCGCCATCGTCAGCGATGGAGAAACCGACCTCAATTCCGACCTCTCCTCCCGAATCAACCTTGCCAACCGCCTTGACGCAGACATCTTTCTTTCCATCCACCATAATTCGAGTTTGGACCGGCGGAGGAACAGTCTGGAGATTTACTTTAAGAGTGAAGATGACGGTCCTTCCCTCGATGTCGCCCGCGCCATTATCCGCTCCCTGGCCAAGTTCTTCCCACGGCGCACACTGGGTCAGGTCCGGGCGATGGGCGGAAACTACCAAGTCCTGAGAGAGGCGAAGGTGCCCGCGATTCTTGTGGAATCCTCCTACTTGAGTCACCCGGGAAATGCGCGTCAACTTGGCCAATTGCAGATCCGCCGGCGGGAGGCAACCGCTCTTTACCATGGGCTGCGGGACTACTTCGCCTACGGAACGCCGAAGGTGGAGGTTCTTTCCCCATTGGGAACTGTCACGGGGACCGCCAAGCCACCCATCGAGGCGCGAATTGACGAAAAACTCGGTGTTGCCATCGCCCCGGACTCCGTTCGCCTCGCGCTCGACGACGGGTTTGTTCCCGTGCGCTTCGACCCTGAAACCCGTCACCTCAAGGCGGTCCCCCCTCGTCCCCTTGTGAACGGGGAACATCGAATTCGAATTGAAGCGCGAACGATTCAAGGGAATGCGGTGCGAGTGAACGAACACCGCTTCCGAATCGACCTGCCTCCCGCCCAAATCGAGCTCTTTGAATTGGCGATCGAGGAGACGGGAGCCCCGGACGTCATCGACGCAGTCGCCCGAGTGTACGATCGATTTCAGAACCCTGTGGCCGACGGGGTGGAGGTATTTTTCCGCGCGTCCGGCGGGAGAATTGTCATGATGGAGCCCCTGACCCGAGATGGGATGGCCCGCTGCCGCGTCCGGCCCTCCGGTCGAGTCGTCCGACTATCCGTGACGGCTGGAGGTGCGTCTTCCTCGCTCTCCATCCCGGTTCGGACGTCGGTTTTGTCGGGACTTCGAGGCCAGGTGCTGACGGCGCCAGGGATCCCCCTGCGGGACGTGACTGTTATTCGAACACACAAGGCGAACAAGCTCGAAGCGGAACCAGAGACATCCGCACGGAGCGATTCGGATGGCCGGTTCTTCCTGGAAGGGGTGGAAAAGGGTGATCGGGTCCGGTTATCCGCCCCCGGATACTATACCCAGCGGGTAAAAGCAAACTCCGATCCCCTGATTGTGCAGCTCGAACCCATCGCGGCGGGACGACTCCTCGGTCGACGCATTGCGGTGGATCCGGCGGGAGGAGGCCGATCGGCCGGCGCGACAGGTCCCGGAGGTCTCCGCGCATCGGATGTCAACCTTCAGGTCGCCAGGGCCGTAACGGCCGTGCTGCAGAAGACCGGTGCGAAAGTGCTGCTCATTCGCGACAGAGACATTTCATTGTCGGATGAAGCGCGTGTATCCATGGCCGAGTCCTTTGGCGCCGAGGTATATCTCCGCATCGAGCATTCGGCGACCGCCCGGTCTGCCATCCTCGGCCATTACCACAACAGCACCCGGGGCATATGGCTGGCCAATGCCTTCAGAAACTTCCTTTCGGCCCACATCCGGCGCTCTTCCTCCACCCTGCCCAGCACGCACTACACTCTCGTCCAAACCTCCTGCCCCGCGATCGTGGTAACGTTACCAGGCCTGAATTCCTTCGAAGGAGAGGAACGCGTCTCCAGCCGCAGCTACGTGCTGAATCTCAGCCAAGCGGTGTATGGAGTCCTCTCCAGCTATTTCGGGCTTTCCGGAATAGAGAGTGCCATGGTCGAAGGCTCGATCAGCGGCCGCGATGGAACAGGCCTTGCCGGAGCCGAAGTCGTTATGGGAGAATGCTTTAGGGCGATCTCGGATCGGAAAGGAAGATTCTTCTTCTCGCGGCTCGACGAAGGAATGCGGCGGGTGGAAGTGTTTTATGGGGGCCTGAAAATCCACGACAGCTTGCACAACATTCAGGCGGGAGGGGTAACTGACCTGCAATTGGATATTCCGGCGGAACATTTCGAGGGCGAAGAATCGTCATAAGACACTGAGGCTGGGATACTTGTTATGGGTTCTGAAAAGTAGGGGTTGACAATAGCAATAGACGGAGTTATAATTAAAAATTGCGTTGGGGTTTCAAAAAAGAGGCGGGCGCGGAGGAGTGTATTCACCGCTTGAGTCCAATAAAGGCTTTAATTCCAACCACTTAGGGGATATCCCATCCCCACTCGAGTAATATAGTCCGATCAACTCGTGTCCTGACGGTAAAAACCTGGAATGAATCTGGTTGATGCTTCCCGGGCAATAGGGAAGTTAAAGCATATCAACCACATCCGTACTGTCATAGCTGGTTAATGTGGAGGTGGAACATGGCGAAAGCCCATGAGGGTGCTGCCACAGGAGTCAATGGCGGACGAAGAGAGCGGATCTCTTTCTCCAAAACGCCTGACATGATGGAACTCCCCAGTCTGGTGGAGATTCAGACGGAGTCCTACGGACGGTTCTTGCAGCCGAACCTCCGGCCGAATCTCAGAGAAGAAAAGGGGCTGCAAGCGGTCTTCAACGAGGTGTTCCCAGTCACCTCGACCGATAAGTCGGCAGTACTGCACTTCGAAGGATACTCTCTCAGTACTCCCAAGTACACTGTCGAGGAGTGCGCCAAACGGGGCATTACCTTTGCAGCTGCCTTGAAGGCACGCGTCCGGCTCGACAGGTACGAAGACGGCCGGGACGAAGAGCCGAAAATGCTAAGCCAGGATGTGTATTTCGGCGAGATGCCCTTGATGACCAGCCGGGGAACCTTTGTCATCAATGGAGCCGAACGCGTGATCGTCAGCCAGCTCCACAAGTCCCCTGGTGTGGCTTTCGAAGAGAAGCCCCACCCGAGCGGACGAAAGCTTTTGAGCGCGCGAATCATCCCGTACCGAGGGGCCTGGCTCGAGTTCGAATTCGACACGAACGACGTACTTTTCATGTTGATTGATCGGCGTGCCAAACTTCCGGCGACGGCCATCCTTCGGGCGTTGGGATATGAGACCGACCGGGATATCCTCGAGCTTTTCTACAATTCCATTAAGGTCCGCCTGACTCTGAAGACAGCAACCATTGACGGATCGCGAAAGAAGCCCGATGAACTGCTGGGCAAGCGGCTCGCCCAGGATATTGTGGATGAGAGCACCGGAGAGGTGCTGTGGAGCCTTGGAGACGCCATTTCCAAGGAGGTTCTCGAAGGAATCCATGCCGCCAAAATCAGCGAATTTGAGATCATCGGCGCCAAGGGTTCCTGGGAAGAATACTCCATTGCCAACACCCTGAAAGTGGATGTTCACAAGAGCTCGGCCGAAGCTTTCGTGGATATATACCGGCGTCTGAGACCGGGAGATCCGGCAACAGTGAAGACCGCCCAGAACATGTTCGAACGATACTTTTTCGATCCTAATCGATACGACCTCGCGGATGTCGGCCGGTACAAAATCAATCAAAAGCTAAAGCTGGACATCCCAATGGAGAAGCGGACCCTCACGAAGGAAGACGTCGTCGAGACTCTCCGTTACCTCGTCCAGCTAAAGAGTGGAAACGGAACCCTCGAGGACATCGATCATTTGGGAAACCGAAGGGTCCGGTCCGTGGGTGAGCTTCTCTCCAACCAGATCCGAATCGGGCTCGTCCGAATGGAACGGACGGTCCTGGAGCGAATGAATTTCCAGGACATGTCCACCGCGACGCCGCAGACACTGGTCAACCCCAAACCGGTCAGCGCGGCGATCAAGGACTTCTTCGGACGGTCCCAGTTGTCCCATTTCATGGACCAGGCGAATCCTCTCGCCGAGCTGACCCATAAGCGCCGGCTCAGCGCCCTGGGTCCGGGCGGGTTGAGCCGGGAGAGGGCAGGTTTCGAAGTCCGTGACGTCCATCCAAGCCATTACGGCCGGATATGTCCGATCGAGACCCCGGAAGGGCCGAATATCGGCTTGATGGTCTCTCTTTCGACCTATGCCCGGGTGAATGAATTCGGCTTTATCGAGACCCCATACCGAAAGGCCGCCAAGGGCCGGGTCACTGGAGACGTGCAATACCTGGCCGCTTATGAGGAAGACAACTTTGTCATCGCCCAGGCAAATGCAGCCCTGGACGAGGATGGACGGTTTACCGCTCCAGAAGTGCTGTGCCGTTGTCGCGGGGACATCCAGAAAGTGGAACCGGAGAAGGTGGACTTCATGGACGTTTCACCGAAGCAGCTGGTCAGCGTGGCCGCAGCCCTCATTCCATTCCTGGAACACGACGACGCCAACCGGGCATTGATGGGGTCCAACATGCAACGCCAGGCGGTGCCTCTCATCCGGACTGAGGCCCCCGTTGTGGGGACAGCCATGGAAGGTGTGACGGCCAAGAACAGCGGCAGCGTGGTCGTCGCCGAGCACTCGGGGACCGTGGAGTACGCGGATTCCCAGCGGATCCGTGTCCGAAGGGACGAGACCAACCTCGATCCGTTGAATCCATTTGAAGGAGTTGTGGACGAATATCCGCTGCAGAAGTTCGTTCGCTCCAATCAGAACACATGCATCAATCAGCGGCCCATTATCGAACTGGGTGATCGAGTGGAAGCGGGAAATGTCATCGCCGACGGTCCGGCCACGGACCAGGGAGAATTGGCCCTGGGCAGAAACATCCTGGTGGCCTTCATGCCGTGGGAAGGATACAACTTCGAGGACGCTATTCTTATCAGCGAGAGGGCTGTCCGGGAAGACATGTTCTCCTCCATTCACCTTGAGGTTTTCGAAATCGATGCCCGGGACACCAAACTCGGCAAGGAAGAAGTGACCCGGGATATTCCCAATGTCGGGGAGGAAGCCCTGGCGAATCTCGGTGAGGATGGGATCGTCCGCATCGGGGCCAAGGTAAGACCGGGGGATATCCTGGTTGGGAAAGTGACTCCCAAGGGAGAAACGGAACTGGCCCCCGAGGAGAAACTGCTCCGGGCGATCTTCGGAGAGAAAGCCGAGGACGTGAAAGACGCCTCCTTGGTGGCTTCCCCCGGGATCGAAGGGGTCGTCGTGGGAGTACAAGTGTTCAGCCGGTCCGACAAGTCCCAGAGCCGCAAGACCAAGGCGGCCCTAGACGCTCAAGTGAAGGAAATCGTGGACAATTTTGAATTCGAGGCCGGGCAGGTCAACGAAAAGTGCATGCAGGCATTGAAGAAAATTGCTGCCGGGCGAACGCTGGCTGAAGACCTGATGATCGACCTGGCTGAAGACCTGACGATCGACAAGGAAAAGAGCAAGATACAGGTCGCTGCAGGATCCAGGCTTCGAGTCAGTGATTTCGATGATGTATGGTTCGAAGACCTGCTGGAACTCAAGCTCTCCTTTGCAGAATCCCAGGAGCAGCTGGACCGACTCTTTGACGTGGCCCTGCTGGAAATAGAAAAACTGCGTCAGCAGAGGGACGCGGCTGTGGACGCCCTCAAGAAGGGGGATGAACTCCCGGCTGGGGTAAACAAATCGGTGAAGGTGTACGTGGCCAGGCGCCGGAAGCTCAACGTTGGCGATAAGATGGCCGGACGCCACGGGAATAAGGGAGTGATCGCCAAAATCCTGCCCGAGGAGGACATGCCCTATCTTCCGGATGGAACGCCGGTGGATCTGGTACTGAATCCGTTAGGCGTCCCGTCCCGGATGAACGTGGGGCAGATCCTCGAGACCCACCTTGGGTGGGCCGGGATGAAATTAAATGTTCTCTTTGCCTCGCCGGTCTTCAACGGGGCAACGGAATCAGAAATTCGGGAGCAGCTCGAAAAGGCCGGACTGCCCTCGTCCGGGAAAATCCGACTCACGGATGGGCGGACCGGTCAGCTCTTCGACCAGGAGATAACGGTCGGCCATATTTACATGATGAAGCTCTCCCACCTGGTGGATGAGAAAATCCATGCCAGGGCCATCGGACCTTACTCCTTGGTAACCCAACAGCCTCTGGGCGGCAAGGCCCAGTCGGGCGGACAGCGATGCGGAGAAATGGAGGTGTGGGCGTTGGAGGCCTATGGTGCCGCCCATACGCTCCAGGAGCTCCTCACAATCAAGTCGGACGATGTGGCCGGGCGAACCAAGGCCTATGAGACTATCGTTAAGGGTGGCAAGGAGTTGGAAGCCGGAACGCCCGAGTCGTTCAACGTTTTGGTCAAGGAATTGCAGAGTCTCTGCCTGGATGTGCAGAAACTGAAGAAGGTTGAGGATAGTCGTCAGCAAGGGATTGATGTGGGAGAACCGATGCTGATGACCGACGAAGAGGTCCCCGTAGAACCGCAAGGGGAGTAACCATCGATTTAGCTTGCATTAACCCGGCAAACGCCGCCAAGGGTTTCCAAATTGGGAGGAGGTAACTATCTTGGGCCGATTGGTTCCTGTTACCGGAGACAAGTTTGACGCCATTACGATCCACATCGCTTCCCCGGACCAGATCCGAAAGTGGTCCCGGGGAGAGGTTAGGAAACCGGAAACGATTAACTACCGGACGTTCAAGCCCGAAAAGGAAGGGCTTTTCTGCGAACGCATTTTCGGCCCCGTCAAAGACTGGGAATGCGGATGCGGCAAGTACAAGAAGGTGAAGCACCGCGGAATTGTGTGCGACCGCTGCGGTGTCGAAATTACCGAATCGAAAGTGCGTCGAGAGTGGATGGGCCACATCGAGCTGGCGGTGCCGGTTTCCCACATCTGGTTCTTCAAGGCGACCCCGAGCGTGATAGGGAACGTCCTGGACGTTTCGGTGAGAATCCTTGAGCGAATTCTTTATTTCGAAGAGTATGTCGTCACGGATCCGGGCAAGACCGATCTAAAGCTCAGAGAGACGCTCTCGGAGGAACAATACCAGGCCGCTCGCCAGGAATACGGCGCCGAGGGCTTTGAAGCCAAGATGGGCGCCGAGGGCATCAAGGCATTACTCGACGGGACCAATCTCGAAGAACTGACCAGCGAACTGAAGCGGGAACTAGCCGAGGCCACCTCCATTCAGGTCAAGAAAAAGGCGAACAAACGCCTTCGAATCGTCGATGCGCTCCGAACCTCCGGAAATCATCCGAGCTGGATGATCCTTGAAGTCGTCCCTGTGATCCCGCCCGATCTCCGACCCTTGGTGCCGTTGGATGGCGGACGCTACGCCACAAGCGATTTGAACGACCTCTACCGTCGTGTGATCAACCGTAATAACCGCCTGAAACGCCTCATTGAGCTCCGCGCTCCGGACGTTATCCTCCGGAATGAGAAGCGGATGCTGCAAGAGGCCGTCGACGCTCTATTTGATAATGGGCGGCACGGGCGGGTAGTTCTTGGCGCGGGGAATCGCCCGTTGAAGTCCCTCAGCGAAATGCTGAAAGGAAAGCAGGGACGTTTCCGGCAGAACCTCCTGGGTAAGCGGGTGGACTATTCCGGCCGATCCGTGATCGTAGTCGGTCCGGAACTGAAGCTCCACCAGTGCGGGCTTCCCAAGAAAATGGCCCTGGAACTCTTTGAGCCCTTCATCATCCACCGGCTCAAGGAGAGAGGAATCGCCACCACCATCAAGGCTGCCAAGAAGGCTATTGCGAACGAACGCCCCGAGGTGTGGGACATCTTGGAGGAAGTGACCCGAAACCATCCGGTCCTTCTGAACCGGGCCCCAACATTGCACCGGCTGGGAATCCAGGCTTTCGAACCCGTCCTGATCGAAGGAAAGGCCATTCGCGTGCACCCGCTGGTTTGCACTGCTTTCAATGCCGACTTCGACGGGGACCAGATGGCCGTTCACGTTCCACTGTTGCCGGCAGCTCAATTGGAAGCTCGTTTGCTGATGCTCGCTTCTCGAAACGTTCTCTCGCCGGCCCACGGCCGCCCTATCGCCATTCCCTCCCAGGACATCATTCTGGGTCTGGCATATATCAGCAAGCCGAAAAAGGGCGTTAAAGGTGAGGGACGGATATTCCGTGACGTCAATGAGGTTCGCCTCGCTCACGAACTGGGGGAAGCGGAAGTGCACGCGATGATCAAGCTTCGCCTGAACGGCTCCTTGGTCGACACAACCGTGGGGCGTGCCATGCTTTATTCCGAGCTGCCCGCGGTTATTCCCTTCGAGGCCGTCAACCGGGAGCTCAATAAAGGAAGCATCGAAGAGCTGGTCGCCCGTTGTTACAGAACAGAGGGCAGCCAAGTCACAGTGGAACTGTTGGACCGGCTGAAATCGATTGGGTTCAAGCAGGCGACTCTTGCAGGGATCTCCGTTGCCATCGACGACATGCTGATTTCCGGGAAAAAAGAATCGATCCTTGCTGAATCCCGAATGAAAGTAGAAACCATCGAGAAGCAATACCAGCAAGGGCTTATTACCGACGGTGAGCGCTACAACAAAATTATTGACTTGTGGACCCACGCCACTGACGAAGTCGGCAATGCGCTGTTCAAGGATCTCGAAATGGACCAGCAAGGCTTTAACAGTATCTTTCTGATGGCGGATTCCGGAGCACGAGGCAGCAAGCAGCAGATCCGGCAGTTGGCGGGAATGAGGGGGCTGATGGCCAAGCCCTCCGGAGACATCATTGAGTCTCCCATTCTTTCCAACTTCCGCGAAGGATTGACCGTTCTGGAGTACTTCATTTCCACCCACGGCGCCCGCAAAGGTCTCGCCGATACAGCCCTCAAGACCGCCGAAGCTGGATACTTGACACGTCGCATGGTCGACGTTGCACAGGACGTGATAATCCGCGAGTACGATTGCGGGACTTTGAATGGAATCGTCGCCGAACCCCTGATTGAAGGGGGGGACCGAGTCCAGCCTCTCACTGACCGGATTATCGGGCGGATCGCGTTGATTGACGTCGTCGATCCGGTTTCCGGGGAGGTTCTCTGCGAAGCCAACCAGGATATCTCCGAAGAGGTTGCCCAACGGATTGAGGATGCTGGAATTGAACACGTGCAGATTCGTTCCGTACTCACCTGCGAGACACGGCGCGGGATATGCGGTCTTTGCTATGGGACCGACCTGGCAACGGGCAACATGGTGGAGATTGGCGAGGCCGTCGGCATTATTGCGGCCCAGTCCATCGGCGAGCCCGGAACCCAGCTGACAATGAAAACTTTCCACATCGGGGGCGCTGCTACCCACATCGGGATCGAGTCCAAAGTGGAAACGGGTCACACCGGCGTTGTACGGTTCCATAACGTGCGGATCGCAACCAGCCCCAGCGGGGAGATCATCTGCTTGAGCCGGAACGGTGAATTGATTCTCGAAAGCGATACGGGCAAGGAGCTCGAACGCTATCCCGTTCCTTCAGGAGCCATACTGAGCGTGTCGGACGGGGATTCCGTGAAGAAAGGGACCCTGCTGATGGCTTGGGATCCGTACACGATGTCCATCGTGTCGGAAGCGACAGGGCGTGTGAGGTTTGAGGACTTGGTCGAAGGGGTGACCATGATCGAGGAGGTCAATGAGGCCTCCGGAACAACGGAAAGAGTGGTAATTGAATCCAAGGAAAACCTCCATCCCCAGATCTCTATTGCGGATGACAAGGGGCATATCCTTGCCTTTTACACAATCCCGGCAGGAGCTCATATCACCGCTTCCGATGGGGAACAGGTAAACAGCGGGGATGTCCTGGCCAAGACTCCCAGAAAAATCAGCAAGACCAAGGACATCACCGGTGGATTGCCCCGGGTCGCGGAGCTCCTGGAGGCACGTCGCCCCAAAGACCCCGCCATTATTTCGCATATCGACGGCGTGGTCGAGTTGGGCGAAACGGTCAGGGGCCAGCGAAAAATCCGCACGGTCAATCCCCATACGAAACGGGATCGGGAGTACACTATCCCTCACGGGAAGCACCTGAATGTGCAGTCCGGCGATTGGGTCACTGCGGGACAGCAGTTGACCGACGGCCCCATCGTGCCCCAGGATATCCTGGAGGTGCGGGGTGAGGCCGCCTTGCAGAGATACCTCCTGGAGGAAGTCCAGGACGTTTATCGCCTGCAGGGCGTCCGGATCAATGACAAGCATATCGAGATCCTCATCCGACAGATGCTCAGGAAGGTGCGAATCGTCTCCCCAGGCGACACGACCTTCCTTTCCGACGAGCAAATAGACAAGGCGGCCTTCCAAGAGGAAAACGACCGCGTTCGGGAAGAAGGCGGAGAACCGGCCAATGCCGAACCGCTCTTGCTTGGAATCACAAAGGCTTCCCTGGGAACAGAAAGCTTCATCGCCGCAGCCTCTTTCCAACAGACGACACGTGTTTTGACCGATGCTGCTACCCGTGGAAAGATCGACAACCTCTCAGGCCTGAAGGAAAACGTGATTATCGGTCACTTGATACCAGCGGGAACAGGCAGCGTCCAATATCTGAACCCAAAGATCTCAGTTGAGGAGGCCCCAGAAAAAAAAGGGGTGGCAGCAGGAAAAGAGGAATCGGTTTCTGATGTGGAGGCAGCAGTAGCCTAGCGGCCTCCCCCGCGGTGCGTCCGAAGACGCTGAAACAACTATACAACCGGTTGACAAGAGGGAGGGCATTTTGGTATCTTTCTCGCCTGTTGTCTGCAGATGGGCTTTTTGCCCAAAACCGGGTTTACGTTGCGAAACGATTGTCTAAGCTGAGTGGTAGGCCACAAGAAGTCAATTTAAGAGCAAAAGGATAGAAATTGCCGACTATTAGCCAACTTGTTCGAAAACCTAGGTCTCGCCAGAAGCACAAAAGCGACGCGCCGGCGCTCAAGAGTTGCCCTCAAAAGCGGGGCGTCTGTATCCGGGTCTATACGCGAACGCCCAAGAAGCCGAATTCTGCGCTGCGAAAAGTGGCCCGGGTCCGGCTTACGAATGGAGTAGAAGTGACCGCCTACATTCCAGGGGTCGGCCACCAGCTCCAGGACCACTCCGTGGTATTAATCCGGGGCGGCAGGGTGAAGGACCTGCCGGGAGTCCGGTATCACATCGTCCGCGGCGCTCTGGATACGACCGGAGTCCAGGACCGAATGCAAGGCCGCTCCAAATACGGAGCGAAAAAGCCAAAGGCTTAAGAAATGTCGAGACGAAGAGTCATATCACAGAAGCCTGTGAAGCCCGATGGCCGTTATAAGAGCGAGCAAGCGTCACGGTTCATCAACAAGTTGATGACCCGAGGCAAGAAAAGCGTGTCGGAAGGTATCTTCTACGGGGCCATGGATATCCTTGATGCCAAGGTTGCCTCCGAAGATCCGATGGATATCTTTACCAAAGCACTGAACAACGTCAAGCCGTTGTTAGAAGTCAAGTCGCGCCGCGTCGGCGGTTCCACGTACCAGGTCCCGATCGAGGTTCCGACGAGTCGTCGCGTGAGCGTTGCGATGCGGTGGATTATCGATTTTTCCAGAAGCCGTGGAGAAAAGACCATGCAGGATCGGCTGGCCGCTGAACTGCTGGATGCTTACAACAATACTGGAAACAGCATCAAGAAGAAGTCAGATACCCATCGCATGGCCGAGGCAAACAAAGCCTTTGCCCACTACCGCTGGTAAGGAGACACGATGACGTAGCAAACGGGGCTTCACCGGTTGAAATGATCACCGTTGCGGTGGTCTCGGCCTTGAAAGGGCCGAATCCCGTTCTTTCCCGCCTTTGCGGATTTGGAAAGAAGGAGAGCTTGATTGAAAAACCGGAATGATGCATGCGGGAGGCCGCCTTAGGGCGCCAGCGAGACTTTACACAATCACCCCTTCCGATAGACTCCTTTCTCGCCCGCCTGGTTGGCCTTTCCCACGCTACACTGAATGAAACGTCGGGTTAATCTCGACTGAAACCTATAGGAAATTGGGAAATTGACCAGGTCATTACCATTAGATAAAACACGCAATATCGGCATTATGGCCCATATTGACGCCGGCAAGACGACTACGACTGAGCGCATCCTCTATTATTCCGGGCGGACCCACAAGATAGGTGAGGTGGACGAAGGCGCCGCTGAGATGGACTGGATGGTTCAGGAGAAGGAGCGCGGGATTACTATCACCTCAGCCTGCACCACCTGCTATTGGCGGGACCATCGAATCAATATCATCGACACGCCGGGGCACGTCGATTTTACGGTCGAGGTGGAGCGTTCGTTGCGGATCCTGGACGGAGCCGTGGCCATTTTCTGCGCGGTCGGAGGGGTCGAACCACAATCAGAAACCGTATGGCGTCAGGCGGACCGTTACCGCATCCCGCGGATCTCATTCATCAATAAGATGGACCGAACCGGCGCCGACTTCTTCCGCGCAGTGCAAAGCGTAGAGGAAAAACTGGGCGCAGTCCCCGCTGTCCTTCAGCTTCCAATCGGGAAAGAGGATACCTTCCTTGGAGTTTTTGACCTGGTGACCATGCGGGCGCGGTTCTACGACGAAGACAAGCTGGGCACCCGGTACCGAGATGTAGAGATCCCCGTTGAGCATGTGGCGTTCGCGGAAGAATACCGGACCAAACTCGTGGAGACTCTCGCTGAGCATGATGACGCCATCCTGGCCAGTTATCTCGAGGGGCAAATTCCGGAAGAGCAAGCGCTCCGGGATGCTATACGAAAGCAGACGCTCGCGGCCAACATCACGCCGGTGCTGGTTGGAGCCTCCGTGCGCAATAAGGGAATCCAACTCCTTATGGACGCGGTGGTCGATTACCTTCCCTCTCCTCTCGACGTTCCCCCAATTGAAGGAATCCATCCACAAAGTCAAAAGAAAGAACTTCGAAAACCTGACCTGTCCGAGCCCTTTTCCGCCCTGGCCTACAAGATTATGACGGACCCTTATGTCGGGCAGTTGACTTTCGTTCGCATCTATTCCGGGTCCATCAAAAAAGGAATGACGGTACTCAATGTCAACCGCCAGAAAAAGGAACGCGTGGGAAGGCTGCTGTTGATGCATGCCAACAAGCGCGAGGATGTGGACGAGGTCCACGCCGGGGAAATTGTGGCGCTGGTTGGGATGAAAAAGACCTCCACGGGGGAAACTCTCTCGGATCCGAGCCATCCCATCCTCCTCGAGTCCATTTCTTTCCCTGTTCCTGTTATTTCCGTTTCCATTGAACCGAAAAGCAAGGCCGATGAAGATAAATTGTCTCTGGCCCTCCAGCGGCACTCCCAGGAGGACCCCACATTTGTTGTCCAGTCGGATTCCGAGACCGGGCAAACCATCATTTCCGGCATGGGCGAACTCCACCTGGATGTGATCGTCGACCGGATGCGGCGCGACTTTGATGTTCACGCCAATATCGGCCAGCCCAGAGTGGCCTACCGCGAGACGATATCCGAAGAATCGGTGGCCGAAGGGCGTTTCATAAAGCAGACCGGTGGAAGAGGGCAGTACGGCGTCGTGAAGCTTAAATTGACACCTAACGAACGAGGCGCTGGGTTCGAGTTCGAAAATGGCATCGTTGGGGGCGCCATTCCCAAGGAATACATCCCCGCAGTGAAAAAAGGCGTCCAAGACGCCATGTCCAGCGGCATCCTGGCGAGTTATCCCATCGTCGACGTGAAAGCCACCCTCCTGGACGGCGCCTATCATGATGTGGACTCCTCCGAGCTGGCTTTCAGGGTAGCGGGGTCGATGGCTTTCAAGAGCGCCGCCAAGGCGGCAGAGCCAGTCATTCTCGAGCCGGTGATGAAAATCGATGTCTTGACACCCCGGGAATTCCTGGGAGAGGTGATTGGCGATCTCAACTCCAGGCGCGCCCGGATTATGGGCACTGAAGCTAAGGGAGGAATCGAATCCGTCCACGCTATCGTGCCTTTGTCCGAGATGTTCGGGTACGCTACCGACCTCCGGTCCAAGACTCAAGGGCGGGCTGGATACTCGATGGAGTTTTCACACTACGATCCGGTCCCGTCGGGCATATTTGACCGGATTGTCGAAAAGGTTGCCGTATGACCAAAGGTTTAGTAGCATGTAAGTCTCCCCAATTGATGAACTTTTGGGAAACCCGTCAATGAACTGACGCACACTCGCGGTGTGCAAGGTTTAAAGGGAGGTAATGGGAGAGAACCATGGCAAAGGCGAAATTTGAGAGGACCAAACCCCACATCAACATTGGGACGATCGGGCATATCGATCACGGCAAGACGACCCTCACGGCGGCGATAACGAAGATCCTGGCCCAGGACGG
>SDBV01000276.1_pt1 | contig 71144 bp, 72 predicted proteins | sample 2277081 | NCBI WGS metagenome assembly SDBV01 (sample SAMN10402039, study PRJNA504765) | marine sediment metagenome | isolation source: marine sediment core GS10_PC15, 223 cmbsf | place: Arctic Ocean: Southern Knipovich Ridge | collected 2010
GGAACTGATTGACAAAAAGCAGCTGGAAACAGTCCTGGCAATGGCCGTTACCCTTAAACATGAAATAAACAACCCGCTGACCGGAATATTGGGGAATGCGGACATACTGAAAAACTGGCGGAATTTGAAAGAAAAGGAAGTGGAAGATTGCCTGAACGATATCCGCGCCCAATCCAATAGAATAAAAAACCTCGTGGAAAATCTCGCCAAGGCTACCAACGTGGTCGAATCGACTTACATCGGCGACATACGAATGATCGACGTCGCGGAATCATCGAAAGAAAATAGGCAAAAAGCTTAACAATACAGTAGTTTGCACTATATTGAAGGCCTTTTATATATATCTGAAATTTAACCTTAAAATTACCCGACAAATCTGATAAGGTATTCATTATGAGAGATTATCATGGTGCTTAAAAAGTAACTTGGTAAACTATCAGGGTCAAATCAGGAGACAATATTTATGAACACTGGCGAAAATAACTTCGGTTATTCCGATACGGTAATGGAGCACTTCACCAATCCACGCAACGTGCTTAAAATACCGGAAGAGGATTTCGGCGCGGACGGCGTGGGCATGGTGGGAAACCCGACGTGCGGCGACATGATGAAAATATGGATAAAAGTGGATAGGGAAAACGACCGCATTGTCGACCTTAAATGGAAAACCTTCGGCTGTGCCAGCGCAATCGGTTCCACCTCCATGATGTCCGAAATGGTTACAGAAAATGACGGGATGAAGATAGACGACGCCCTTTCCCTCACCCCGCAGGCAATCATGGACCGCTTGGGCGGGCTTCCAAGTATCAAGATCCACTGCTCGGTTCTCGGCGACAAAGCGCTTCGCAGCGCGATTCACAATTACTTCGAACAAACGAAACAGCAAGGCCGGATTGTTGAGCGAAAGGCAACGGTCGTGTGCGAATGCCTGAACGTTACCGACCACGAGATAGAGGAAGAGGTGCTCGAGGGCGCCGATTCATTCGAAAAGCTCCAGGAACGGACGAAGATAAGCACCGGTTGCGGCGAATGCAGGGAAGAGGCGGAAAAGGTTTTCGACAAATACAGGGCGAAATACTTTGGCTGACGGTTTCAAGTCGGCGCCGGCCGTTATAAAGGTCGTCCGCATTGGGAATCCCGTACTGCGAAAGGAAGCGCAACCCCTTTCGCCCGAAGAGATAAACGACCCCAAAATGGCGGAGTTTATCGAATCGATGGTGGCCACAATGCGTGAATACAGCGGGGCGGGGCTTGCCGCGCCGCAGGTGAACGTTTCCAAACAGATTATGGTTATTGAAGGATCGGGGAAAAAACCCCGCTTTGGCAGTGGGGAACACCCGCTGACAGTATTGATAAACCCTCAGATCACGTCCTTTTCCGATGAAACGGCCGAAGGCTGGGAGGGCTGTCTTTCCGTACCCGACCTGTGGGGCAAGGTAAGGCGCTCGGTTGCCGTAACGGTAAAAGCGGTCACCCCTGAGGGAAACGAAACGGAAATAAACGCCGAGGGCTATTTCGCCGTAAAGCTGCAACACGAAATCGACCATCTTTACGGCAAGCTATTTATAGACAGAATGGAAGATTTTTCAACGCTTTGTTTTTCGGAAGAGCAACATAAGTACTGGAACGAATAGTTTCTAATTTCAGGCGGCGCATGATAGCATAACTCAGGGAGACGGCGTTTTTTATGTAAAGCATTAAAAGGGAGGAGAACCTTGGGGGAACTTACTCTAGGGATTGATATAGGATCGATTAGCGTAAAACACGTCCTTTTGGACGTGGAAGGCAATGTAGTTTTTCACAAGTACCGCAGGATGTACGGCAGGCCGTTGCCCGTACTTTCTGAAATGCTTAAGGCGCTTGCCAGCGAATTTCCGAACGACCGCATAGTACGATGCGGGACTACCGGAACCGGCGGTGAATTGGCGGCGGGACTGGTCGGCGGCGAATTCTTCAACGAGGTCATTGCCAACTCAAAGGCCGTTGCGCGCCTGTGCCCGCAGGTTAAAACCGTCATCGAAATGGGCGGGCAGGACTCGAAGCTCCTCATAATGAAGGTTTCGGAAAAGACCGGCGAGCCTTTTCTTGAAGATTTCTCGATGAACACCGTGTGCGCCGCGGGTACGGGATCTTTTCTCGACCAGCAGGCAAGCCGCATGGGCTATTCGATAGAAAGTGAATTCGGCCAAATGGCCCTTAAGTCCAAAAACCCGCCCCGCATAGCCGGGCGGTGCTCTGTCTTTGCCAAGTCCGACATGATTCATCTCCAGCAGATAGGAACGCCCGATTACGACATACTTGCCGGCCTTTGCCATGCGGTGGCCAGAAGCTTCAAGGCCAACGTCGGTTGTGGAAAAAAGTTCGAAAAGCCGGTGGCCTTCATAGGCGGTGTGGCGTCCAACATAGGCGTTGTAAAGGCTTTCCAACAAGAACTGGAGCTTGAAGAGGGGGAACTTATAATACCCGATCTTCATCAATCGGTAGGGGCGCTGGGCGCGGCGCTGGGCGCAATTGAATCCGGCGCCTGCCGGGAGTATATCGGCTGGGGCGCCATCGAAGACTACACAAACTCCAAAAAGAAAATTGCAGGCGGACTTACGGCGCTGGACAGGAACGACAACGGCCAGAAAAATGACGTTTCCATAAACAATATAAAAAAGGGCAGTCACGTCTACATTGGGGTGGACATCGGTTCGCTTTCTACCAATGTGGTGGCGATTGACGAGGAAATGCGCGTCGTGGCCCGCAGGTACCTGCGAACTTCCGGAAGACCGATAAAAGCCGTTACCCGCGGCCTTAAGGAAATCGGCCAGGAAATAGACGGCAGGGTTTTAGTAAAGGGCGTGGGAACCACCGGTTCCGGAAGGTACATGATCGGCGACTTCGTGGGCGCCGACGTGGTGCGCAACGAGATAACCGCCCAAGCCACGGCCGCGGTTCACTTCATACCGGATGTCGATACCATTTTCGAGATAGGCGGGCAGGATTCGAAATACATTTCCCTGAGGGACGGCGCCGTGGTTGATTTCGAGATGAACAAGGTCTGTGCCGCGGGCACGGGCTCCTTCATAGAGGAACAGGCCGAAAGGCTGAATCTGAATATCGAAGAAGACTTCGCCGAAGAGGCTTTCGAATCCGAGCGGCCCGGCAGGTTCGGCGAAAGATGTACCGTATTCATTGAGTCCGACCTTATATCCCACCAGCAAAAAGGCGCGCCCACAAAAGACCTTGCCGCCGGGCTGGCCTACTCCATCGTGCGCAACTACCTGAGCGTGGTGGGCGACAGGAAAATAGGCGACAAAGTGCTTTTCCAGGGAGGCGTTGCATGGAACAAGGCGGTAGTGGCCGCATTTGCCAAGATCACCGGGAAAAAGATACACATACCGCCGCACCACGATGTTACGGGGGCCATAGGCGTGGCGATCATCGCAATGCGCCAAACGAAGTTAGAAGCGGATAAAAAGTCGTCGTTCAAGGGTTTCGACCTTAGCCGGCGCAAATACAAAATGACGACATTCGAATGCAAGGCGTGCGATAACGTCTGCGACGTGTCGAGGGTTAAATTCGACGATGACCCGCCCCACTATTACGGCGCAAGGTGCGAAATTTTTGAAAAAGACAAAAAGAAGGCCAAAAACAACCTGCCCGAACTCTTTGAGGAAAGGGACAGCCTGCTGTTCGGCGAATACCGCGACAAAAAGAAACCGAAAAGGGATGGCAAAAAGGTTGTCGGCGTACCGAGGGTGCTTACGATGTACGAGCATTTCCCTTTTTGGAAAACGTTTCTGGAAGAAATCGGGTGCGAGGTTCTCCTTTCCGGAAAGACCAACCAGCAGCTAGTACACCAATCATTGGAGCATGTAACCGCCGAAACATGTTTCCCTATTAAGATAATCCACGGCCATGTAGCAGACCTTATAAAAAAGGGAGTGGACGCCGTTTTCATGCCAAGCGTGATAACGATGGGACATAATGGCACGAAATTCAAGAACAGCCAGACGTGCCCGCTGGTTCAGGCAAACTCCTACATCGTCAAATCGGCCATGGATTTTTCCAAAAAGGAAGTTGAACTATGGGAGCCGGCCATACATTTCCAAAAAGGCGACCCCAGGGTTGCGAAGGAACTCAGGGACATCGGAAAAAAAATGGGCGTTTCGCAGGCCAGGGTAAAACTGGCCGTCAAAAAGGCCAGACAGGCGCAAACCGACTTCTACAACAGCCTTATAAAACGCGGGAACGAAGTGCTCGACGGCCTGACTACCGGCCAGAGAGCCGTGGTCATCATTTCAAGGCCGTACAACGGGTGCGATTCCGGCATAAACATGGACCTACCGCGCAAGCTAAGGGAAATGGGCATAATCGCCATACCCATCGACATGCTGTCGTTGGCCGAAGACCCGGTTTACAGGGACAACCCACGGATGTACTGGCGGTCCGGCCAGAGGATGCAGGCGGCCGCCGAGGTAGTGCGTAAAGACCCGCGCCTGAACGCCATATACATATCAAACTTCAAATGCGGACCGGACAGTTTTATCACTTACCACATCCTGGAACAGATGCGCGGCAAACCATTCCTGCACCTGGAAGTGGACGAGCATTCCGCCGATGCGGGAGCCATCACAAGGTGCGAGGCGTTTTTCGATTCACTTGAAAACGTGGATCCGCACCAATATATCGAAAGGGAAAAGAAAGCGCGCATACCGTCCAATGGGGCCAAGCGCACCTTGTACATTCCGCACATGTGCGATCATGCCTACGTGCTGGCGGCGGCGTTGCGGCATTTCAACGCCCCGGCGGAGGTTTTGGCGAAATCTGACGAAAGGAGCCTTGATCTAGGGCGCAAACATTCCACCGGCAAGGAGTGCATACCGTACACTTTCACGACGGGCGACATCCTGAAAAAAGTGATGGAATCGGGATTCGATGCGAAAAAGAGCATTTTCTTCATGCCTGCCACGGACGGCCCATGCCGATTTGGGCAATACCATTCGGTGTTGCGGATGCTGCTGGACAAGCTTGGCTACAATGACGTGGAGATAATGACGCCATTGGCGGAAGGGGCGTATGCAGGGTTCGAAGACATTTCCCCGCGTTTCCGCACCGTTTTATTTCGCGCAATAATGGCCGTCGATATTCTGCAAAAGCTTTTGCACGAGACAAGACCCTACGAAAAGGTGTCCGGTTCGGCGGACAGTGCGTATGATGAAGCGTTGAATATTTTGACGAAATCGGTGTTTCATCATGGCGGGAACCGAATATTCGACACAATGCACGATGTGCGTGACATATTCCGCGCTGTACCTGTATGCAGAGAGGAACGCCGCCCGATATTCGGCTTGGTGGGAGAAATTTACGTAAGGCTGCATACTTACAGCAATCACGACATTGCCCGCCAGGTAGAAAATCTTGGCGGCGAAGTTTGGATAGCGCCTTTCGGCGAATGGATTTTCTACTGTACCGACAGGTTCATAGCAAACAACAAGAAAGACAAGAACTTCAAGAATATGATCAAGGGGCAGATATTCAATACCTTGCGCTCCAGGGACGAAAAAAAGATGTCCGAAATATTCAGGGATGAACTCCTGAATTGTCACGAGCCGCCCACCCCCGAGGTGCTGGAACTTGCTTCCCAGTATATGGACGACTCTTTTGAAGGCGAAACAATACTCAGTGTGGGCAAGGCTATCGATTATGTACAAAAGGGTTGTTCGGGAATCATTAATCTGTTACCTTTTTCTTGTATGCCGGGAACGGTTGTTACCGCCCTTTCCAAAAAAGTTAGAGAGCAGAACAACAACGTCCCCTGGCTGAATATCGACTGCGACGGAACGGTTGCGGATAATGGCCGTTCGCGCCTGGAGGCATTCGTCTTTCAGGCGATACAGTATAGAGATCAGAATCTTCTGGTTGCGGCAAAGTAATTTAGGATTTTTTTAAAGGAGGTATCTAAGTGGCGCTGTTAATCAATGACGAGTGTGTCAACTGCGGAGTGTGTGAACCGGAGTGCCCGAATAACGCCATTTCCGAAGGCGATGATATTTATGTTATTGATCCTGCAAAGTGTACGGAGTGCGTGGGGCATTTTGACGAGCCACAGTGTGTTGAAGTGTGCCCGGTTGACTGTATCGTTAAGGATCCCAATAACGAAGAAACCAAAGAACAACTTCAGGCAAAATACGAAAGTCTGAAGGGAAGCTGATTCCCTTATGAGCCCCGGCCAAACCGGTAGGGGCCGCAAAAAAACCGGTTAAGCTGGCGCCCTTTTTATCCGATTGTATATACATGGTGGAAATACTATGGATTGGATGACCCTTATTGACCCGGATCAGATAGTTACGGTAGTTCTGGGATTCCTGTTTGCATTTTTGGCTCTACACTCCTTTTCCGCTGTAACAAACCTCATTAGACAGGACGCCAATATAAGGCGCAAATACGATCAGCGGCGCCAGTATTACACCGCTTTCGCCCAAGCATATACAGAGGAAAGAGCCCAGATTAAACGCGAGGAAACAGAGGAAGAATAATCCCGGCATCCTCGTCCCACCCCGCTAATTAGCTACATGCAAAAGTTTATGTTTAAATTCACAAAACCATATTGGGAAAGTAATTAAATACACCTTTCAGCTTTTTATTAACCCGTAAAACTTATTTTCACGATGGCATTGATTCTTTGTCTTTATAATCCACAACAATTCAAATATATACACCCATAAAAAAGTCTTGACAGCTTTTCAAGGAAAAGGTATAAATTCTACCAAATGGACAAAAGGGATAAAATAGGTATTATTAGTCGTGTTTAAACTCTCCAGAAAAGGTGAGTATGCTATTAGGGCAGTTCTTCATCTGGCAATAAAAGACGGCAAATGCACAATCGACGAAATCGCGAAGGAGCAGGAAATACCGGTGCACTTCCTGAAAAAGATAGTCCAGACATTAAGGGTGGGCGGCATCCTCGCCTCCTCAAAGGGGAAAAACGGGGGCGTGACTCTCAGGATTCCTGCCGACAGGCTTACTGTAAACGAGGTTATTGAAAAGATCGAAGGGGCTTTGTTCCTTAACGACTGCCTGATACATGAAGGCGCCTGCAACAGGGACGATATCTGCCCTGTGCATGAAATGTGGAAAAAGTCCCAGGAGGCGGTTCAAAAGGTCTGGCTTTCGCATAACTTTGAGGTTCTTGCCAAAAGGCAGCTGCAGCTTGTGGAAGCAAAAATGACCGGCAGCGAAACCTCTAAGGTTGAGGGCCGGTAATTTAGCGTATTTTTTTTGGGGCAATTTTTTTATTTTTAGCTATTTTTTATGAGATAATCGGGGAACCAGTAAGTCGAAAGATATATTTAACTTGGAGGGAAAAGTATGTCATCTAACACTGCCGCAAGCCACCATGAATGGGAGACAAGCTGGGCGCCGCTTGTCGTAGCCGTTGGTATCTTCTTCACCATTCCGCTGGCCTTTTCGGGCTACTTTCAATACGAAAGCCTGGGCATGGCCATTCTCTTTCTCGGTATCGGCGTGCCGGTTCTCTTGGCGGGGATTGCGCGATGGGTAACGGAAGGCATGGCGCCGCATGAAGGCCCGCATGAGATGCCCAAGGGCCTTGCCATTTCGGGACTGCCGATATTCATTACTTCGGAAGTTTTTATCTTCCTTGGCATTTTTGTAAGTTATTGGGCATTGCGTCTTATGTCGGATGCGTGGCCTCCCGAAGGAACTCCGCACATCGGCCTAGGCGTTCCGGTAATTATGACTATTATTCTCGTTTCTTCCAGCTTCACGATTCACTTCGCCGAGCAAAAACTTGAAAAGGGAGATCACGCCGGCTTTAAAAACCTTCTTCTAACAACTATTGCACTTGGCGTAATATTTTTGGCCTTTACCTTTTATGAATACAACCACCTCCTTGGCGCAGGTTTCGGCCCCGATACGAACATATATGGTTCGGCCTTTTACTCGATAACCGGCTTCCACGCCGCGCACGTGCTGGTGGGCATAGGTACATTTATCGCAGTGCTCATTCCGGCCCTTGGCGGAAAGACAAACATGACGTTCGTAAAGTGTGCGGGAGTGTACTGGCATTTTGTCGATATCGTCTGGTTCTTCGTTGTGTCGCAGATTTACTTCTGGTAACGGCGATGTTTTCTGGCGGCTTTGGGACGGGCGGCGCTTTAAGGGCTGTTGCGGCGATTTTGATTTTCGCCGGACTTTCCATTGGCAGCGCCCGCGCCGAGTACAACCGGCAGTCGGAATCGGAAATCGACCTGTCGATCTTCCATATTGACGAGAAGAAGTTCCTCGGCGCGCGGGTGAACGGGGACGTCCTCCTTACCGACGGGCAGGGAAACGATTTTCGCCTTAACGAACTGCTCGATAAGCCGCTTATCCTTGCCCTGTCTTATTTCAAGTGCGACGGTACGTGCTCGCTTTTGAACATGGGGCTCGGCGAGCTTCTTAACGAAGTCAACAGGGTGAAGATAGGGGACGATTACAACGTGCTGACACTTTCATTTGACGGCTACGACACGCCGGAAACCCTTAACGCCTTCCGCGACGAACTGAACCTTACGGGCGTCTTAAAGGAAAAATGGAAGTTCGCGATATTTAAAAACTCGGACGACATCAAAGGCTTTACCGACAAACTTGGCTACAGGTATTTCTGGTCCCCAAGGGACAGGACTTTCTTCCACCCCAGCGTATATATTTTCATTTCCCCACAGGGGAGGATTACAAGATTCCTTTACGACGCCTCGGTGGAAGCGCGCGATATCGAGCTTGCAATACTGGAAACCGATTTAAACCGGATAAGGCCTACTGAAATCGCAAACCTGCTTGTCAGTTATTGCTACAGCTACAACTACAAGGAAGGGAAGTACACGCTGAATATCCCGCTATTTGTGGGCGTCGGTTCACTTACCATCGGGGTAACGTTCTTTGCGGTTTCAGCGGTCGTCTATAGAAGAAGGAAATTAAATTAATTATTGGAGGCGCTTTTGTTATGCATTCAAATAAATTACTAAATGCGCTGGGTATTGTTGCGCTCTTTGCAACTCCGGCGTTAGCCTATTCCGGCGGCGACGGTGGCGGCGGGATAATTGATCCCAAAGTTGAGTGGGAACATCTGTGGAACGGTCTTTTGGTCGATCTTTATGTAATCGGTGCGATCTTTGGTGTTGCCGCGCTTTACATGCTCTTCAAGTTCAAAGCGTCCAGCCCTGATCAGGTTGGAAGCGGGCGCAAGCTTTCAAAGGCCGGCATGTGGGGCTGGGCCCTGATACCGGCGTTCATCTTCTTGGCCGACGATTTATACCTGGCCGCCAAAGGATGGACGGTTTGGAATATTTACCGCCGCGTTCCCGAAAACGCAATGGAAGTAAAAGTAACCGGTGCGCAGTGGTCGTGGGATTTCGAATACGAAAACGGAGTAACCTCGGACGTCCTCAATGTTCCGGTGGGACGCCCGATTGTGCTGAGGATGTTCAGCGACGACGTGGTTCATTCGTTCGGCCTTGCGGATTATCGCGTAAAGGAAGACATGTTGCCGGGGAGGATCACTTATCTTTGGTTCTATCCGGATAAGCCGCTTAAGACGGTAGTAACATGCACCGAATACTGCGGAACGGCGCACGCTGAGATGTATACCGATGTAATTGCAATGCCCGAAGCCGAGTTCAACGCATGGCTTGATTCGGAAGCAAAATCGGCCGCCGCGCGCCAGACCGTCGGCGAAGTGAAGGGTTAGGGGGAGAAATGAAAACATTAAAAGAGTGGATATTTACTACCGACCATAAGAGGGTAGGCATCCTTTACCTTATCGGTTCTATGGCCGCCTTTGTGGTTGCGGGAATTATGGCGCTGTTAATGCGTTCGGAGCAGTACGGCTTGGGTCTCAACGTCGCTTCCGATCCCGACCAGTACAACGTATGGCTGTACTTCCACGGTGCGGCGATGATACTGGGGTTCTTGATACCCGGCCTTACCGGCTTTGCCGCGAACTATTTCATTCCGTTGATGATCGGCGCGCCCGATGTGGCATTCCCGCGGATCAATGCGCTAAGCGTCTGGCTGTTCTGGATGGGCATCGTAATGGCCCTTCTTACCTTCGTAATTCCCGATCCGCCCGACGTGATGTGGACGGGTTACCCCCCCTATTCGGTAAACACTTCGGGCAATACGGCCTTTTATGTATTCACGGTGCTTCTTATAGGTTTTTCATCCATCCTCGGAGCGATGAACTTCCTCGTCACCATAATTTACATGCGCGCCCCCGGAATGGGCTGGAACCAGCTTAACGCATTTGTGTGGTCTATTTTTACGGGGCTTCTCGTACAGCTCATCTTCGTTCCGGTTCTCGCGGCGGCGGTAACGCTGTTGCTGTTCGATAAATATCTGGGGACGAATTTCTTCAACGCGGATAACGGCGGCGACCCGTTGCTGTACCAGAACCTTTTCTGGTTCTATTCGCATCCGGCGGTTTACGTTATCTTCCTTCCCGCGTACGGCCTGCTGATGGATATTATCGCCACGATGTCCAGGAACAGAATATTCAATTACAAGTTCATGGTTTACGGCGGCATGTGGGGTGTCGTCCTGATAAGCGGCGAGGTATGGGTGCATCACCTCTACGTTTCCGGCATGCCGGACTGGATACGGATAGGGCAAATGGTATCAACGCTCCTTATCTCGGTTCCGGTCGGCTTGATGGTCATGTCCATGTGGGGAACTATCTACAAAGGCGCAATCGTCTATAACACCGCCATGATGTATGCCGCTGGGTGCTTCTTTCTTATTCTCCTCGGAGGTCTTACGGGAATTCCGCTGGCAATGACCGTTATAGACGTACACCTGTCCGATACCAGCTTCATTTACGCCCACTTCCATATGATTATGGGCGTCTTTGCGACCTTCGCGCTTTTCGCTTCGGTGTACTTCTGGTTCCCGAAGATGACCGGCAGGATGGTAAACGAAACCGCGGGCAAAGTGGGATTCTGGTTAAACATGATAGGCGTTCAGGTAACTTTCTGGCCGCTTTTCATCATCGGCATACAGGGTATGCCTAGAAGGTACTACGACTATGAAATGTTCCCCCAGTTTGAGCCGTACCACCACGTAGCCACTTACGGCGCGGCTATCGTGGGCCTTGGGATGGCGATTACGATTATTAACTGGATATACGGCGCGATTGCCGGCCCGAAGGCTCCGAAAAACCCATGGAAGTCCAAGTCCCTTGAATGGACTCACGCGGATAATCCTCCGGGACCGGGTAACTTTACGACCCTGCCCACCGTTGACCCGGAGTGGACGCCTTACGACTACGCCAAATAGGGCTTTAACGCGAAAGATCGTTACGCGGGGAGCGTTCGCGGGGAGACAGTAGAGTCTCCCCGCTTTTTTAAAACCACCCACCCATTTCATATAGGTTATAATTCAGGATTGGAAAAAGATTTGGGGGACAAGTATAAGCCGCTTTAGTGCGGTTTTTCACCTTTAATTGATTATGAGGGAGTATTCATTGGCCGGTTCCACCGTTGCAAATACCGTCATTGATTCCAGCCTGAAAAGTTCCGGCCCGAAGTGGCTTTTAGGCTCCACGATATTTTTGACATATCTCCTTATGGTCATGGGCAACCTCGTTACGACCACCGGCTCCGGCCTTGCGTGCCCGGATTGGCCCCTTTGTTACGGCTCGGTTAATCCCCCTAAAGAGCTTTCGATCTGGCTTGAATGGGGGCACAGGCTGATCGGCGGCGCAACCGGGATACTGATGATCTTTTCCGTCGTCTACATGTGGAAAAGGGCTAATAACGCTATCCGTTTTTTCATGAAGATACTCGTCGGACTTTTGCTGTTCGTCGCCGTTTTGGGCGGCGTGGTAGTTATTGTGGAAGCCCCTTTGTTAAACACTTTTTTCAGGGTGGCGTTGGTGTCAAGCCACATCATCCTGGCAACGATTATATTCACCAGTCTCATACTCGCCTTTTACGCGATTTCGGATTTCAACCTTAGCGACAGGAAACTCTATTCGCTTTCCCTTTTCGCCGTAATTTACTTCCAAGTGATTTTGGGGATAGTTGTACGTTATTCCAAGTCCTCGCTCGGATGCCCCGATTTCCCGCTATGCTTCGGAAGTGTTTTTCCGCCGAGCTTCGAAGCAAAAATTCTTTTGCATTACACGCACAGGCTCTTTGCGCTGGGCATATTCATACTGACGTTCTGGCGCATGGTGAAAAATTACCGGCATGGGAGTGAACAAAAACGGAGGGAGCAAAAACTCGTCTCCACCGTTACATTTTTGCTGATAATAACTCAGGCGACTATCGGCAGCCTGATCGTCCTTACGCAGATGTTCTATCCGCTGTTGATCCTCCACGGCGCCGTGGGCTTTGCGCTTCTCGGATGGGTGGCTTACCAGGCCGCACCGTACATAGTTCCCACGCTTAAGTCCGGCGCGGAAATGACAGTCACGGGGTGAAAAATATGACGCACCGCGCAAAGTTATTGCCCGACAGAAAAGCCATAACCGCGCTTCTTGCGTTGCCAAAGCCGGGTATCGTGGCCCTTTCGTTGGTGGCGTGTTTTACCGGGCTTTACATCGGCGCGCACGGGATGCCGCCAATCGAGCTTTTGTTTTGGACGATGTTCGGTTTCGGGATGGCGACTGCGGCGGGAACCACGCTCAACAGCTTCGTAGACAGGGATATCGACAGCAAAATGAAGAGAACGCAGGGCAGGCCGCTGCCTTCCGGCTCGGTATCGGCCAACCGCGCGTACCTGATCGGCGCGGCGCTGGTTATTGTTTCGCTTTTTACGCTGAAGTTTTTTGTAAACGATCTGGCGGCCATACTTTCGGGAATCGCCATTTTCACCTACGTTGTCCTTTACACTATATTTTTAAAGCGCAGGACGCCGTATGCCACGCATATAGGCGGCATTGCGGGCGCACTGCCGCCGATGGTAGGCTATGCGGCCGTTACGGGAACGCTGGACATGAAAGCCTTCATCCTCTTTATGGTAATCGTGGTGTGGCAACAGCCGCATTTCTGGGTGCTGGCGTTAAAATACCGCGAGGAATACGCTGCGGCTGGCATACCGATACTGCCGGTTGCAAAAGGCGTGTGGGCGACGAAGGTAAGGATATTCTGGTACACGTTGGTTCTTTACCCCGTATCGCTCCTCCCCTATAACGTCGGGATATCAGGCGGGTATTTCCTGGCAACCGCCATTATCCTTAACCTCGTGTGCATCTACTTCACCGTAAGGTTCGTCGTTTCAGCCAAGGAAGAGGAGAGGTTTCTCTTTTTCTTTTCGATTTTCTACCTAACGGTCCTTTTCGGCGCGATGCTTCTGGATATAGTTTAATGCGCGCCACTTTTACGGGCAGATGGTTCGCGCTGTCCGTAATTTCCCTCGGCATCGGTGGTTCGTTCGCATTCCTTCTTGGAATGAGCAGGATGCCGTTTGCATCGAAATTCTTTCCTGAGAATTATTTCAAACACGCCCTTGTGGGGCACGTTGACTTGGCGATACTTTGCTGGCTGATGCTTTCGGCGGTTGTGCTGTGGAGCTATTATTTCAAGTCGCCCAGTACAGATAGCTTGGATATAAGCTTTCCGTTTGCCATTGCAGGCGTTGCGATGGTGGCGTTCTCGGCCCTTTTCGGGATAGGCGAGCCGGTGCTGAACAATTACGTGCCCGCAATCGTCCATCCGCTATTCTTCATAGGGCTTGGGCTATTCTTCGCGGCTTTTTGCATGAACGTTTTGCGGTATCTCGCAAAAGCGTATAAAGGAATCCCGTCCGACGACATGACGGTAAACGCGCTGTCGATAGGCGTATTCATTTCCGTCGTAATGATAATAGCCGTGGGCGTTTCGCTGGCGCTCATCGGCGTTAAAGGGGAGGGCATGCACCAGCAGGCTTTTTACGAGCGGCTCTTCTGGACGCCGGGGCACATTCAGCAGATACTCAACGGCGCAATGCTGGTTGCCGTGTGGCACGCGCTTTTGAAAATATCTACTCCGGGCGAAATAAAATTGTGGGGATTTCTTAAAGGCGCCAACAAATGGCTGGTGGTGTCGGCTTTGATTCTGCTAGGCATGTTGTTTGTCTTCGACCCGTTGCATCCTTATTCAAGGATAGGCTCGGAGATAGTTTACGCACTGGGTCTTGGCATCCCGCTTTTTTTGCACAGCGCAAATATTTTCTTAAGGATGAAGTTCGATTATAAAAGCCCGGCGTCGGTTGCGCTTTTATTTTCGATGCTGATTTATCTTTTCGGCGTGTTCATAGCTTACGCCGGATTCCATAACGATACGCGGGTCCCAGCGCATTACCACGGCGCGGTAACGGCGCTTACGCTTGCCCTTATGGGCTTCGCCTACCACATGATGGTTGGGTACAAAGTGCGGATATCGTTGCCCAAAGTTGCGAAGTTTCAACCGTACCTTTACGGCGTGGGGATGTTCATGTTCATCATGGGACTTTTTATATCGGGAATATTCGGCGCGCCGCGCAAGACGTTCGGAGTAGAGTGGACGGATAATCCCGCCGTACTCGCATCGTTGACGCTCATGGGCGTCGGCACACTGCTGGCCGTAATAGGCGGCGCGCTCTTCGTCCTTTACGCGGGACTTACGATGATAAGGGAAAGGAAGATGGAAAGCGGGTTATAAAATACGCTTATGGTAAAACACGGATTCGATCCCACCAATTTTAAGTGTACCGGCGGCAAGCCGGTAAACGAAAAACCAAAAAAGCCGCCGATAAGCAAGGGTGCGTTTGCCGTAATCCTTTTGCTGATCGCGCTTTTCTTTTACGTCACTATCGCCATAAAAATTTATTTAAAAGGCCCGTAACCTCCACATGAAAAGCCTTCCGGACTGCTGGGGTACAACCGAAAATGAGGCGCGCCTTGAATACCCATGCGACGGCCTTATAACGAGAATAGACATGGAGCTTTTTCGCGCGGTTGGCGTAGACGCCCCCGCGTCCACCGTATTCCGATGGCTTTGTCAGTTGAAGCTGGCCCCGTACAGTTACGACTGGATAGATAATTTCGGCCGCCAAAGCCCGCGTATACTTACGCCGGGAGCCGAAAACCTCGCAAAGGGCCAGCGTGTGATGACGATTTTCAAGCTGGTCGATTTTGAAAAGAACCGCCACATCACGCTGGCGATGGACATCCCGTGGGCAAAGCGTTTTTTGGGCGAGACGTCTGTCACCTATATGGTTGTTACGCAAAATGGCGGATGCCGTCTTTTGGTCAAGCTTTGCATCATGTTCCCGCACCGGATTTTAAGTGGGTTGATCGGCTTTTTCCCCCGTCTTTTCCTTTCGTGGGGCGATTTAATCATGATGAGAAAGCAACTGTTAAACTTAAAAGAGCTATCGGAAAAAACGGTTCAAAACGGAAAGTAGGCGGCAAATAGGCGGCATTTTACATGAAACCGTTTTACGTCCCAAAACAAACGCATGGTATGATGTTTTTTTATTTATATTTTGGGAGTGGAATTTGACCGCCGTAAAAACATACGAGATACGACACACTTATCCGGCAAAGCGCGGGTCGCAAGGGCGCGAGGCTCTTAAGGGAATAAACTTCTCCGTTAATAAAGGGGAGATATTCGGATTCCTGGGGCCTAACGGAAGCGGCAAGACTACACTATTCAAAATCATCTCAACGCTCATTACGGGCACGTCGGGAAGGGCGGAGATATTCGGCAAGGACATTGTCCAACACGCAACCGAGGTGCGCCGGAGTATCGGCGTGGTTTTTCAGAATCCAAGCCTCGACAAGAAACTGACGGTGATGGAAAACCTCACGCATCAGGGGCACCTTTACGGAATAAGGGGCGCGGCGTTAAAGGAAAAGATAGAAACCCTTTTAACAAAATTCGGTGTTTCCGACAGGCGTGGCGAGTTTGCCGAAAACCTTTCGGGAGGCCTGCGGCGCAGGGTGGAGATAGCAAAGAGCCTGATACACAATCCGCGACTGTTGATACTCGACGAGCCGTCCACCGGACTCGACCTCGGTGCGCGGCGCAGTATGTGGGATACGCTGGAAAGTCTTCGCGAGAGCGGCGGCGTTACGGTAATCCTTACCACACACCTTTCCAACGAGGCCGACAAGTGCGACCGCCTTGCGGTGATGTGCGAGGGGAAAATAGTCGTCGTCGGCACTCCCGACGAACTTAAGAGCAGAATAGGCGGAGACGTGATTTCTATAACAAGCCCCGCGCCGGAAGAGCTTATCGAAAGTTTGCGCGAAAGGTTCGGCGTGGAGCCGGTTATGGTTAACGAAACTGTGAGGCTGGAGCGCAACCTCGGCCACGAGTTCGTGCCGGAGATAGTAAAGGCCTTTCCCGGTATGGTGTCTGCCGTAACGCTGGGCAAACCGACGCTGGAAGACGTTTTCATACGCGAAACGGGCCGTTCCTTCTGGACGGATAATGAGGAGGAAAAGGGGGGCGAATGAACAACGCGTTGCTATCGTCGTACACACTTTGGAAGCGTGAGATCGTGCGCTTTTACCGCGACAGGAGCCGGGTAGTCGGCGGGCTTGTGCCTCCGGTGATATTCTGGTTTTTCATCGGGTCTGGGCTAAGCTCTTCGTTCAGTGGAGGACACGGTACGGAGCTGACGTTTTTGCAATATTTCTTCCCCGGCACACTGGTGCTGATCTTTCTTTTTTCGGCGATCTTTTCGTGCATGTCGATAATAGAGGACAGGCGCGAGGGTTTTTTGCAGTCCGTGCTCGTCGCGCCGGTGCCGAGGATTTCCATTGTGATGGGAAAGATATTCGGCAGCGCGACGCTTAGCTTCATTCAGGGACTGCCCTTTTTGGCGCTTGCCCCCCTTGTGGGGCTTGGCATATCCGCCGATACTTTTATCTTCGCCATACTGATACTTTTTGGCGTTGCGTTCGCCCTTTCCGGGCTGGGATTCATCATCGCATGGCTTTTGGACTCCACACAAGGGTTCCACGCTATAATGAACATGTTCCTAATACCGATGTGGCTTTTATCCGGCGCGCTTTTTCCAATGCACGGCACACCGGGCTGGCTTGGATGGCTTATAATGATGAATCCGCTTACTTACTGCGTATCGGCGATGCAAAGAATCATGTTCCCGCCGGAGGCAATCGGCGGCTTGCCGCCGATGTTCAACAGCGTGATAGTTATAATCGGTTACTGCCTTGCGACGTTTTCTATAGCGGTTTTCGTAACAAGAAGAAAGGTGGCCCTTTGATGGATATTCAACTTCTGCCGCATTTTCAGGCAAGCATGAACGTAGTTACGACTCTTTTGCTCTGCACCGGCTATTACTTCATAAAAAACGAAAACAAAACCGCGCATAGGGCGTGCATGGTTGCCGCACTCTGCACGTCGTCGCTATTTTTAGTTTCGTACCTTTACTACCATTTGCAGGTGGGGACGGTGAAGTTTCAGGGGCAGGGGGTTGTCAGGCCGGTGTACTTCGTTATCCTGTTCACTCACACGGTTCTTGCCGCGGTTCTGGCGCCGATGGTGATAGTAACCGTTTACCGCGCGTTTAAGGAGAACTTCGAAAAACACAAGGCGATTGCCCGCTGGACATTGCCCGTGTGGCTGTATGTATCGGTGACGGGCGTAACGGTTTACGTTATGCTCTACCACGTTTGGGCGGGGTGAAGAACGAAGGTTCTTATAGATGCTAAAAGACAAAATAGGACTACCCGGCAGAAGATATGACGATGTTTCTCCCAGAATCCATGAACTTGACAAAATTGCGATTGATGTAAGGTCCCATAAACTCCTAAACCGGCTTCTTAAAGAAAACCCCAAGCTCGAAGAGATCATGCGCAATTCCAGCAACGAGATCGAAGCGCTTGTAGGCGTTAAAAACTGGATAATGGGTATCCTGGAAAATTGCCCCGAAGTATTGAATTTTTACAATAATGAACATGACGGCCGTAAAAGCTTCGAGTCTTTAAAATGGCGCGACTACGCGGCTATCAGGTTGCTGGATTATGTAGAGAATGCGGGAAGAGAATTTAAAGATTTAAATTTAAGAGGGGAAATTGCGGTAAACAACCCCATAAAGATGATCTGGTTGGGGGTGAAATATGGGACAGGCGGCGCCAAGCCTTATTTTTTTGAAGATATGCTTTACTTGTTCAGGCAATTGAGCGGAGAAAGCGAACTCAAGCTGCCTTCCAGGGATCAGGTGGAAGGGTGGATGGAACGATGGCCCTCCGGCCTTGACCCGCGCATTGTCCAATTGAGGGAAGAAAACAAAAAACGGATATTAAATACAATAATCGACCGCATCGACAAAAAAGAAATTTCCAGCACAAGGTTCATGTTTGAATCCGGTATGTCGCGCGAACAAAAATACGCAAGGGCGCTTGAATGGTGGGGCGACTATCGCTTCCATCTCAACTTTGCCGTTCGTTCGCCCGATCTGCTAAATCAAATGCTGGGCAATTCCCTCGATCCCGATACGATGAAACTACTGTACAGCGCGCAGAAGGCGGAGATTCCATTCTTTATAAATCCCTATTACCTGTCGTTGCTTCACGTAAGGGTTCCATACTTTGCCGTCGGAGCCGACCTGGCAATCAGGGATTACGTTATATACAGCAGGCAACTTATCGACGAATTCGGGCATCTTGTCGCATGGGAAAAGGAGGACGAGGTTGAACCCGGCAAGCCCAACGCCGCGGGATGGCTTTTGCCGACCAGTAACAACGTGCATCGGCGTTATCCCGAAGTCGCCATTCTGATTCCGGATACCGTTGGCCGGGCGTGCGGGGGGTTGTGCTCCTCTTGCCAGCGCATGTTCGATTTCCAAAAAGGCCGCCTTAATTTCAATCTTGATAAACTGGCGCCCAAAGAAACGTGGCTGGAGAAGCTGGAACGGTTGATGGAGTATTTTGAAAACGATTCGCAACTGCGGGATATTCTGATTACCGGCGGAGATGCATTAATGAGCTCGAACAGTTCCCTCGAAAAAATTCTGGACGCCGTTTATAAAATGGCGGTTCGCAAAATAGAGGCGAATAAATCGAGGAAAGACGGCGCAAAATATGCCGAACTGGTGCGCGTGCGGTTGGGAACGCGTCTTCCCGTATATATCCCGCAGAGGATTACTAACAATACTGTAAAGATACTGGCGGAGTTTAAATCGCGGGCCTCTGAAATAGGGATTAAGCAATTCGTTGTGCAAACCCATTTCATATCACCCATGGAAGTAACGCCGGAAGCCCGCGAGGGAGTTGGAAAACTCATATCCGCAGGGTGGACGGTAACGAACCAGCATGTATTAATATCGTCTTCATCGCGCAGGGGCCATACCGCAAGGCTCCGGCAGGTTTTGAATCAAATCGGAGCGCTTAACTATTACACATTCTCGGTTAAGGGCTACATGGAAAATCAATACAGTTTCGCCACCAACGCCCGCGCCGTGCAGGAACAGATGGAGGAAAAGGTTGTGGGAATCTTCCCCGAAAAGTACCATGAAAGAATCAGCCGTTTCCCGCAAGAAGCGGAGATGATGGTGGAAAATATCAAGGAGGTGCTTGACTCGGCCGACGTGCCGTTCCTTGCCACGGATAGGAATGTATTAAACCTGCCCGGCGTCGGCAAGAGCCTTACATTCCGCGCGATTGGCATCACGCGTTACGGCCGGCGCATTCTGGAATTCGATCACGACGCCACAAGGTCTCACAGCCCCATCATCAACAAAATTGGCAAGGTGGTAATCATCGAATCCAAATCGATAAGCGAATATTTGCGGCACCTTAACGAAATAGGCGAAGATATTTCGGAATACGAATCTATCTGGGGTTATTCGCTTGGCGAAACGGAACCGCGTATGCCATTATATGAATACCCGGATTACGATTATAAAGTTACGGAAGAGATTACGAACCTTGTGATTGAGTAGGCACAGGCGTCCCCTCGACTCCGCTCAGGACAGGCTAGCCTGCTGGTTACCCTTTAGCGGTGATGTTGTTCAAGCGGAAACCACCTAAAGGTGGTGAGAACCCTTGAGGTCTTTGCTAAACTATGTGGTGCACTTACGGGTTGAATGCAGGATAGTCATTTTTTAGATTTTGAAATTTTTTCTAATTTCTCAACCATAGTCCAAGTAATTTCCTCAAAATTGCCGTACGCTTCCCCAAGATCATTCTCTAATTTTTCCGGAGCTTGCCTGAGAAGTGTGTGGAAGTATTTATTTCGCGCCGCTTTAAATTTTTCTAACTGCTTAAATTCATCATCAGTGATAACTTTGAGTAGATACAAATCGTCAATGACGCTATTCAATCCATATCGTTTGTCTCTTTTTCCGTAAACACATGGGAATTCTCTTCCCATAGATTTGAAAGCAATTTCACATAACACCCCTTCCAGAAGAGCAGATTGAATTAAAAATGCTTCAACCTTTCGAGTTTCATAATTTGTCTCACCACGAAAGAGATTATGCCCTGCGGCTCTATTTAAGAGCCGTTTAATGTCTTCAACAGCAAACACTATTTGTCTTTTTTATTAAAGACAGGCTTCCAATTCTTAATTTCTTTGCGCTCCATTCTTTCTGCCGCTTCTTTAGTTGGAGCAAGTTTGTATTGAAATTTTGTTCCGCCCTTGATTTCGCCCTTGTGCTCTGCAATTCGTTCACCGAGTCGTCCACCCTTTGCCATGCCGACATAAAGTGTCTTTCCATGAGTGTCTTTAATGCGATAAATCCCCGGTTTGTTTCCCGGAACTCTTCCAACATTTGCCTTGTTGAGAGGTTTCGTGTGTGTGAATTTTTTCATAACCATAATATTTAAAAAGTTAACTTGTTAATCATGCGCCCATATTAGTAAGTGCAAAAAATGCTGTCAAGTGAAATGTTGGGAATGTTGGTTTTTTACACAATTTAACTTACAGTCTCGTAATTACTCTATGCTAAGTTTTTGAAAGAAGGCTCGGTTTCGCATTTCAGCGCCCTATTCCACCCCCAACGGAGTCCTTGCAAAGATCTCCGCCATTCTTCCTTCTAACTACTGTTGACTCGGTATGATGCTCGGTTAAACTTAAAGAGTTATGAAACAGGGCGCTACAAAATACCATCTCCTTACCTTCGGGTGCCAGATGAACAAGTACGACAGCGAGCGCATCGAAAGCGTTCTTTTGGACGGCGGGTTTCAAAGCGTCGGCGATTTGAACGATGCGGACGTGATCGTTCTCAACACATGCTCGATACGCGAAAAGGCCGAGCAAAAAGTTTTTTCGAAAATCGGCAGGCTGGCGGCGCTAAAAAAGAAAAACGGAAATCTTCTGATCGCTTTGGGCGGGTGCATGGCGACTTTGCGTAAGGAAAATATCTTCCGCCGCGCGCCGAGCGTAGACATCCTATTCGGGCCCGATTCGTTCAACTCCCTGCCGCGCCTTATCGAAGACCGCCGCGTTACGGGCGAAAGGCAGATCGACGTAGGCTTCGACGGGGGAACAGAGTGGCGCGCGCCGCCGCCGTCTGTAAGACCGGGAAAGGTTACGGCGTGGGTCGGCATCATGAAGGGATGCGACAACCGTTGCACCTACTGCGTGGTGCCCGATACGCGCGGGCCGGAAGTAAGCCGGACGCCGGAGTCGATACTCGATGAAGTGGAAGACCTTGCCGGACGCGGCTTTAAAGAAATAAATCTTTTAGGGCAAAACGTCAACTCCTACGGCAAGGGGCTTGGACGCGGCATAAACTTCCCGAAGCTTCTCAGGACTGTTAGCGAGGTGGACGGTATAAAACGCATCAGGTTCATAACCTCGCACCCGAAAGATCTCAGCGACGAACTAATAGAGGTCATGGCGACGGTTGATAAGGTTTGCCCTTGGCTTCATCTGCCATTGCAGGCCGGGTCGGACAGAATCCTTAAGATGATGAATCGGAAATACACGGCAAAAGAATATTTGAACAAAATCGATAAACTTAATGCCGCAGTGCCGGGTATCGCCATTTCGACCGATATAATGGTCGGCTTCCCCTCTGAAACGGAAGAAGAGTTTGAAGAGACGCTGAACGTGATGGAGAAAGCGCGGTTCGACGCCCTTTACCTTTTTAACTTTTCACCGCGTCCGGGAACTCCAGCCGCCGGATACGAAAAACCGGCATCGAGAGAAGTCTCGCAATCGCGTTTCGACAGGGCGCTGGAATTTCATAAAGGCATCGTTGCGGAAGTTTACGGACGGGAAATCGGCAAAAGGGTCGAGGTTCTTTGCGAAGGGCATTACTCGGAAAAGACCAACGGGTGCGGACGCGAGATGTTCGGTAAAACTCCTGAAAACAGGATAGTTACATTATTTTCGGACAACGCCGCCACCGGAAAGCTTTTATCCGTGGATATTAAATCCGTTATGGGGTATATTTTCAAGGGAGAGGTCTTAGAACCAGAAAATTAAGAGAGCGAGTATGTCTATAGATAACGGAAACATAGAAATGAAGGTTGAGGGCCTGACCCTCGACCCGATTACAAACATGCCCATAATTATTCTGAAGGATCTTGAGGGCAAAAAAACCCTTCCTATCTGGGTGGGGATATTCGAGGCGAACGCCATTGCGCTGGAAATGGAAAAGGTCGGCACTCCGCGCCCCATGACGCACGACCTTATAAAAAACATTCTCGACGGCGTTGCCGCAAAGGTAAACCACATCTGTGTGAACGATCTTAAGGACAACACCTTTTACGCCAATATCTCGGTAAAGGTATCCGGCGTCGATGTGGATATAGATTCGCGCCCGTCGGACGCGATAGCCGTTGCGCTAAGAATGAAGGCGCCTATCTTCGTTGCCGCCAAGGTGATAGAAGAGGCGCGCTCGTTCGACGTGAAGACCACCGAAGCCAACATCGGTGACGACGACCAGTGGAAGAAGTGGCTGGAGAACCTCAAGCCGGGCGATTTCGGCAAGATTGATCAGTAACTTTTTCCCCTGCTCACCTTCTTTTTAAATCACGATTTTACACAGCCGAACGGCACATCTTTGACGTCGGGCACTTGGCGCACGCTGGTTTCGGTTTGCAATAATGCTTTCCCTCCATCACAAGCAGTGCGTGATATTCGTTGTACAGCTTTGCGCTTTTCGGAATGTTTTCCATAAAACATGACCGTGCCTCTTCGTAACCCGCTCCGTCCGTCAAAAAACCCATCCGTTTTCCGAACCTCAGCGTGTAAGCGTCTATGACGAAGGCCGGACGGTTTGCCGCGTAAAGTAGTATCGAATCCGCCGTCTCCGGCCCGATGCCGTAAACCGAAAGGAGCGTTTGCCTTGCCTTTTGGAGCGGAGCTTTCTTTAAAAACTCGCGCCAATTCCCGCTGTCGGTAGAAGACAGGAAATTGAGGACGGCTTTAAGCCTTTTTGTTTTAAGGTTAAAGTATCCGCTTGGTTTTATAAGGCGCGCCATCTTCGCGTCCGGCATCTTAAGGAGCCGGTTAAGTTCCATCTTCCCATCCTTTTTTAAATTGGCTATCGCTTTTTCCACGTTTGTCCACGCGGTGTTTTGCGTAAGGACGGCGCCGACTATTACCTCGAAATCGTTTTCGCCCGGCCACCATTGTTGCGGGCCGAAATGCGCGTAAAGTTTATTGTATATCTCCATAAGGCCGGTTTTTCTCTTTCCAGCGGATTTCCTTGAAGAACGTTTGTTCACGGTGGAGCGGCCTATGCTATGCGTATTTTCCAGTGCGTAAGGTGCGAGGCAAGGCGTATGTTCAGCCCCTTTTTGCCTACGGCTTTCGCCTGTTGGCCGGGTTCCAGTTCCACGATGGCCTCGTATTTTTCCGTGTCGCACTTTACCGATTTCACTTCGGCGGGTTTAAGCGAAGCGGCGATGAACTCCTCCGGTTTTTCCGACCATGGGATTATGTCTATGTTCTCGCCTTTAAGTTCTTCGGTGATGCGTTTTATCCTGCTTCCGCCGGGGCCGATGCACGCGCCTTCCGCGTCGATCTTCGGGTCGGCGCTGAAAACGGCGACCTTCGACCTTCCAGCCGTGTCGCGTGCTATCGATTTTATTTCCACCAGCCCGTCGGTTATTTCCGGAACCTCGCGCGTTAAAAGAAAACGCAAAAGAAGGGGATGCGTGCGCGAAAGGACGAATATCGAATCGTTCCCCATGCGCGTAACGTCCACTACCACGGTTTTTATCACTTCTCCCACGGTAAAACTTTCCCTGAAGGCCTGCTCTTTTACGGGAAGTACGGCGGGTTCCTCCGCAACGTCGCAAAGGTAATCACCTTCCTCGTTCTTTTGCCTGACTACCGCAATGGTGAGTCTATGCTTTTGTTTGCCTTTTTGTTCAAATTCGTGAGATGCCTCTATATCGTATATTGCCTTTTGCATTACCTTGCGCGTTGTCTGCGCGGCCAGGTGGCCAAGGTCGGGGAAGGGATAGGGAATGGCGATCTCTTCGCCGATCTTGGCGTTGCCGTCGTATTCCAGCGCCTGTTCGGGTGTGATTTCCCGCGCCGGATCTTGCACGTCTTCCTGAACCGTTTTTACCAGCGCCATCTCGAAGCGCTCTTTTTCCGAGTTGAAAAAGGCTTTAAGGTTGCCTAGGCCGGTCTTTCTTTGGACGGCGATTGTAATGCCAGAGTTTATTGCGCTTATGAGGACGTCGATTGCAATCCCCCTTTCGCGCGCCGCGTCTTCAAGCGCCAGCGTCAAAATATCCTTGTTCATTTTTCAAGCTCCAGCTTAGCGCTTGCAACGTCGTCGAAGTCGAAGTCAAAAATTTGGCCGTCGTCTTTACGCACAATCCTGAACCTGCCGCTTTCGGATGTTTCGCCAACTGATTCCCTAACTAATTCAATGACGCCCCGCACTTCTTTCGGTCCGTCGTACTCCAGTTTGAATATCAGCCTTGCAAGCGATCCCGAACTTTTTTCAAAGTGCTCGGGTTTTTTAAGTTTGCGCGTAAGGCCGGGCGATGAGACCTCCAGCACGTAAGAGGCCGGGAACACGTTTTCCACTTCTATCAGCGCGGAAAGATGTCGGCTTACGTTTGCGCAGTCGCCGTGGTTGATTCCGCCTACCCTGTCTATATAAAACCTTATGATCGGTTTATTGCCGCTCGAGATTTCCAGATCGTATAAGATCAGTCCTTCGCGGCCGAGAAATGGCGCTGCCAACTTTTTTATCGTGTTTAATGCGTTATTCATTGGCGGTGGCTTTGTTAACTAGGTTCTGGGGCTTTTTTCGCCACTATCCCGCTGTTGGGACGGGACGACGTACCTGAGCGCGCTTATAAGCATGGTAACGGAAAGAGTTTCAGGCTCGTAACGCCCGTAATTGTCCTTGACCGATTTTATTTTCACTTCGCGTATTTTGGTTCTTTTTGCAGCATTCTCCATTTTCCCCATGAACGCCGCAATCTTTTTCAGCGTGGAATTAAAAGTTATGTTCACGTTAAGTACCCTGAATCCGGGAACGGCATCGGCCCTTTCGGCGGAACTGGAGCTTAATACTATGCCGACGGAGGATGCATTTTTCCGCACAAGCTCCGATAACTGCCCGGTTGCCAGCGCGTCGGTATCGTCGATGATGCACGCTTCCTTTAAACGGTTGAGTTCGGCTTGGTAGAATTTGGTAACCTTATCGCGGCTTTCCGTATTCTTAAGGACGGCGCGGTATCGCTGCACCATTTCCGCAACGCGGGGCATTTCCTTGCTGGACGTTTCGTAACTGTCCCATAGCGGCTCTACCGCGAAGAGGTAGATAAGAATGGCGGCCGCCGCGGCGGCTCCGAAGAGCAAGGTCTTGCGGTCCCGTCCGGAAAGTTTTGCAAGCGCGCTCATTCCATATCCATCCTCAATTTGAAACGTTCCTTATTCCCAACGGCTTTTACCGCGCCTTCCATCCGAACGTTCTTGAAATGGATGGAACTTTCAAGAACTTTAAGGAGACCGGACGACGCGGAGGAAAGCCCCGCAATGGCGATTTCACCTTTTCGCATTTCAATGTCGGTAAGAAAAGTGTTCCTTGAAATTGTGTTCGTAAGCACGTCCAGTATCTGCAGGGTGAAGGCCGGTTTGTTTGAAAAGCGGGTGAACTCGTTAAAATACGACGTATATTCGTCAATGCGCATTTCTGAGCTGTCCAGCGCTTTTGTCTGAATTTTTAACTGGACCAGTTCATTTTTCAGTCCGCTTAGCGAACGGTAGTGCATGATAAAGGCCGACGCTCCCCACAGAACCAAGAGGCACGCCCCAACGGCGGTTAATACCTGCATTCTCTTTTTTTCTATATCGTGGCGCGGTTTTCGCATCTCTTGCGGGATGAAGTTGAACAAGAGGCCTTCCCCGTCCCAGTCGGCTTCACCAGCTGCTATTGCGGTGTAGTCGAAACCGGCTTCGGAATCTAATTCCGGCAGTATGCTTATAGTTGAGGAAGAAAAGTCCTTTTCCATGGCCAGACGGTTAGCGACGTGTTTCCGCAGACTGCCTCCGCCAACAATGCGCACGTTTACAAGATATTCGCCCAGCCCCTCGATGCCGGATACTAGCTTTACGTGATTGAGTTCCTGGTCGACGGCTTTTACGATTTCGGACGTTACCGTTTCCACGCTGTAACCCGGGTCGTGGAAGTACTTTTCCTCTATTGCGGGTCGGAAGCGCACAAAGCGCGAATATGAAATCGTATATCCGTCCAATATGCTCATTTCGAATCCGTCGGGCACGATTTCAATAAATGTTCTCTTTCCGGTTTCTTTTCCCCTTGGCGCCAGCCACGCCGAGGAAGAGACCGAAACAACGTCCGGCTTTATTCCCGCTTCCCGGGCGGCGTTGTAATATGCTTCGAAATCTGATTTCTTAAGTCCGGCCAAGTTTAATATGAACCGTTCGCCTTTTTTGTCCGCATGGAAGAAGTCATAAACAAGCTGATCGGCGGGAATGGGAAAATGTCGGCCTGCTTCGAACTTCATCATATTTTTTATGACGCGTTTGTTTTTCGCCGGAATTTCCAACGATGAAAGCTGCGCCACCTTGCGCGGTAAAAGGAGTATGGTTGCGTCTATCCCGCTTGAAATGTTTTCCAACTCTTCCATTGCGCGGTGTGCCGTCCTTTTGCTTTTATCGGTAAAAGAGCCGCGCACCGTTGCCGTGCCCAAAAGGGTGTTGGAACCCCAGCCCTCCGAAAAGACCGAAACGCAGCAAAACGATTCCTTTATGTCTATTACCGCAAGTTTTTGCATGCTCAATATTCTACCTTTTATTAGGATTATAGAAAGGCGGTTGTTGCTCCATCGCCGCCCTGGTTAGGGGGCGCCGGCTGGAAGGATGCGACGTAGGAAGAAGTCTCGAGATACTCGATGATCTTTACCTTAAGGACTCCCCTTCCATGTATTATCCTCACACTTGAGGTTCCGGCAAGTAAATGAGTATCGAGGAACTTTTCCAGCATGGGGATTGCTTCGTCGCCTGTAAGCCCCAGAAGGGATATTTCGTTTTCTTCGTCGATATCGACAACCGTGCTTTTAATGACTGGCCGCGCCTGAGGGGGTTTTGCGTCTTCCCTCATTCCCATTACGTCTTTTGAAGGCAGTGTCATGCGCACGCCGCTTGAAATAAGCTCCACCTTATCCCCGGCGATCTTTACAAGACTTGCCTTCCTGTCGAGCGGTATTATCCATACAGGATCACCTTCCTTAAGGGTTTCAAGGGGAACCGATTCGGGTCTTTTCAGTTGTGCGGTAAGCTCGTTTTCCCTTTCTTTCAGTTTTGCGGAGATTTCCGCCCTTTTTTTCTTATCCGATTCCCGGGCGCTTTGAATCATTTCGGCCATTTCGTTTCTGGCCTTGGAGATTTCGGCCTTCAGTCTTTTCCATTTTTCTTTTTTAAATTCCTCGTAGTCGCGCCTGGCCGTTTCCAACTCTGTCTGAAGGCTTTCATTAATCTCCTTCGCCAGGCGTTCCTTGGATTCCAGTTCCTCCCTAACCTGTTCGAGTTCCTGCGTTTTGGACTGCAGGTCCATAAGCGCGGCATGGTAGCGGTCTTCCTTGGTTGAGAGTTTTTCCTGCGCGGTTTCTATTATCTCCATCGGTATGCCCACGGACCGCGCGATATTGAGCGGTTGGCTTATGCCGGGCTGTCCTTTGGTGAGCCTGAAATTCGGCCTTCCCTTTTCGTCCATGCCCATAGCTCCGTTAACCATTGAGCGGTCTTCCTGCGCCGTGATTTTGAGTCCCGGCAGGTGTGTGGAAACGAAAGAGCGGCATCCCTTTTCCATAAGGTAATCCAGAATGGCTTCCGCCAGCGCGTTCGCCTGCGACGGATCTGTTCCGTGGAGTATTTCGTCCACTATCACCCAGGTGCTCGTTCCGGCGTTTTGCAACGCTTCTTTAAGCCCGATAAGGCTGGCTGAAAACGTGGACTGGCCTTCCTCTATGGACTGCTCGTCTCCCGAAAGGGCGTACAGATTTTGCGCGAACGGGAAGCGGGAGCCCTCTTCCATCGGCGGGAAAATACCGCACGATGAAAGGGCCGACGCCAGGCCAATCGATTTAAGGAGGACGGTCTTGCCGCCCATGTTGGGGCCGGAGATTACGAACGTCTTTTCGTCAGGGCCCATTTCCAGCGAATTCGGGACGGGGTTTTCCTTTCTGAACGCCATCATGGGGTGCCTCAGTTTTCTCAGCTCCACCGATCCGTCAGTGGAAAATTCCGGACGCGCCCCCTTTATTTTTACCGAAAAACGGGCGTGTGAGGAGATCGCGTCCATCTCGCCCATGATTGTGCGGCAATTTTCGATTTCCTTTTCCGAATCCCTCAGCATCTGCGCCGCTTGGCGGATAAGGGAATAAATTTCCTCTTCAAGTTCGCTTACGGCTTCCTGAAGCGTGTTGTTGTCCCTTACCAGTTCCTGTGGCTCCATGAAGGCCGTTTTGTCGGTGGCCGAGATGCCGTGGATGATTCCGGAAAAAACGTTTTTGTATTCCGCCTTGATGGGCAGTACGACGCGGTCGTTACGGATGGTCACGTATGAATCCTGGAGCTGTTCCTCGATGTCTGGCAACTGAATCATCTTTTCGGCGCGGGCGTTTATTTTTTGTTTCAGGGAAGAAATGTGCGAATCAAGTTCCATCATGCGGGCGGTGGCCGTTTTTTTAACCATGCCGGCGCCGTCGAATGTCGCATCGTAAAACGAAATCATCTTCTCCATCGGCGGCAGCCCTGCCAATACTTCCACCAGGCTTTCGGCGTTAAGGGCCAAGCCGCTTTTAAACGAATCGAGGCGTTCGGCCATCCGCAAAAACGACAACATGCTTTTTATATCTTCCGGTTCGGGAAGGTTTCCCTTTATCGCCATTTTCAGTACCGGGGTCGGGTCGGCGACGAACAAGTTGAAAAGCTTATTTCCCTTTGCGGCGATTTCCATCATTTCGCCCGTCTGGTTTAGCATCGTTTCGGCCCGGGCCTCGTTATCGGTTGGGGTAAGAGCGCGGCAGATGGCGGCGCCGGTTTCGGTTTTGCAGAATCCTGCCAGGGTTTTCCGAATATCTTCGAAATCGAGCGCCCTTGCCGCGCGGGCGAAGGTCGTAAAACCGTCAGTTTTTTCCGTCATGTGGTCGGCAATGCAAACTGGACAACAAGAATGGAGTTTTTATATTTCATTTTTTACGACGTTAAGGCGGTGAAAGCGTATGTCTATTTTTACTCTACCTATAACGTCCAATTGGTATAAGACGCTATACGGATACAGGGATTTCCTCTTCAACGTAAACTTCAATAACATCGCCGTTTTTGACATCGTTGTAGTTTTCCAGCCCGATGCCGCACTCGTAGCCGTTTTGGACTTCCTTTACGTCTTCCTTAAACCTGCGCAACGACGATATGGAGCCCGTATAGACTACGATGCTGTCTCGTGTAAGCCTTGCCTTTATTCCCCTTCGCACCGTTCCATCGAGCACCATGCATCCCGCGATGGTGCCGACCTTTGATACCTTGAACGTATTGCGAATTTCAGCGCGGCCGATGGTTTTTTCCTCCACCTTGGCTGTCATCAATCCCATAACGGCGTTTTTGATGTCGTCGGTTATTTCGTAGATGACATTATAAAGCTGCATGTCGATTTTTTCGTTTTCCGCAAGTTTTTTTGCCTTGGAGGTGGGACGAACGTTAAAGCCTATCACTATCGCGTCGGACGCGTTGGCAAGCATGACGTCCGTTTCGGTGATCCCGCCAACGCCGCTATGTATTACATGAAGCTTAACTTCCTCGAAGTCAAGCTTGGACAGCAGTTCCTTAACGGCATCTACCGAACCCTGCGTGTCCGCCTTTACGACCAGCCTAAGCCCCTGGATTTCGCCGTCTTTCAACGATTCGACAATGTTTTCCAGCCTTACGTGCTGTCTGGACGCGAACTTTTCCTCGCGCGCGTCCGCCTGCCTTTTCTGGCTTATCTGTCGCGCCTTCCTGTCGTTTTCCATCACGGCAAGTGTGTCGCCCGCCTCGCAGATATCGGACACGCCCAGGATTTCAACCGGAATCGAGGGGCCTGCTTCGTTTACGTTTTGCCCGCTGTCGTTGTTCATGGCCCTTACCTTGCCGCATTGAGCGCCTGCGACAAATGAGTCGCCCTTTTTGAGCATACCGTTGTTCACCACGATCGATAGGATGGGGCCGCGTGCCTTGTCGAGCTTCGATTCAATTACCGTTGCGCTAGCCCCGCCTTTGGGATCGGCGTGCAGTTCCATTATCTCTGCCTGGAGGTAAATCATATCGAGCAGGTTATCGATGCCTTCGCCAGTTTTCGCGGAGACATTGCAAATAATCGTCTGCCCGCCCCAGTCTTCCGGCACCAGGCCGAACTTGCCCAGTTCTTGTTTCACTCTATCGGGATTGGCGTCGGGCACGTCAATCTTGTTTATCGCAACGATAATGGTTACTCCCGCCGCCTTGGCGTGGTTGATGGCCTCTTCCGTTTGCGGCATGATTCCGTCGTCGGCCGCAACGACCAGTACGACGATGTCCGTAACCTGCGCGCCTCGGGCCCTTATCGCCGTAAATGCTTCGTGGCCGGGCGTATCCAGAAACGTTATCGACCCCTTATCCGCTTTTATATTGTAGGCGCCGATGTGCTGAGTAATGCCGCCTGCTTCCCCTTCCGCGACGTTCGTATTTCGTATGGTGTCCAAGAGAGTGGTTTTCCCGTGGTCGACGTGCCCCATTATCGTAACTATGGGCGGCCTTAGCGGGAGATGTGAAAGGTCTTCCTTTGGTTGTTCATCGTGTTGTATATGGACCGCCTCTTGCGCCGTTACCGTATAACCCATCTCGTTTGCAAGATCGGTTGCCAGCTTTACGCCCAGAATCTGGTTAACGGTAACGGCAGTTCCCTTTACGAAGAGCCTTTTAATGATTTCTGCTACGGGTGCGTTTATATTTTCGGCAAATTCTTTTACGGTTAATGCTTCGTCAATTGCCAGCTTTTTATTTTCCGCATTTTCCGCTTCCTTTTTTGTGCGTTCTTCCTCTTCAATGAGCTTTTGAAGCTCCTGTTCTTCCTTTTCTTTTTGTTTTGCCCCTTCTTCCTCTTTTTTGAGCGTTTCTTCTTTCTTTTTCTTTTGTTCTTCCTCTTCGGCCCTTTCGAGGCCTTCTTCCTTTTTCTTCTTTTCCTTTTCTTCTGGGACGGGTTCGGTTATTTTAGTCTTTATCGTCTGCTTGACCGCAGGCTCCTCGACTGCGGGTGCCGCCTTTGCCTTCTTTTTCTTCTCTACGTCTGAGGGGGCGATTTTGACAGATTTTTTGGTTTTTGTGGTTTTCTTGGACTGTGCAGTTTTGGCCTTTCTACCGCCTTTTTCGGCGAGTTTTCCGGTAAGGGCCGCTACTGCCTTTTCGTCCACCGAGGAGGAGGCCGTTTTGCTCTTTATACCCATCTTTTTGAGCTCGGCGATTATGTCCGCACTTTCCGCCCCTATCTTCTTAGCAAGCTCGTATATTCTCATTCGTTTTTCCTTATATAAACATCACATGCTAGCACATTTAGAGGCTATGATGCGCCTACTTTATAATTCCTTAGAGTATTATTTTCCGCGTAATTGTGTAATTAAAGAAAGACTTCCGGATCGAGCCTACCTAATGGGCTTCGCCTGATGAACGGTTTTGCCGAAGTTACCTTTGTTTTTCGGCCGCTGCATAGGCAAGCGCGTCGCAACGTTCGTTTTCCGGGTGACCGGCGTGGCCCCTGATCCATATCCATTCAATTTCGTGCCGGCCTGCAATCGAATGGAGTTCTTCCCACAGTTTCTGGTTTTTCACGGGTTTTTTTGCGGAGGTCTTCCATCCATTTTTTATCCACGAATGTATCCATTCTGTCATGCCCTTTGTGACGTATTGGGAATCGCTTGTGATATTTATCCTGGATTTGGGCGCTATCTTTTTGAGCGATTCCAGGGTGGCGGTGAGTTCCATTACGTTGTTGGTGGTGTTTTTCTTTCCTCCCGACATCTCCCTCTCGCCGTTTTCGTCACGAATAATCGCTCCCCATCCTCCCGGCCCGGGATTTCCAAGACAACTTCCGTCACAGAATATCTCAATAGTTTTTTTATCGGACATTAATATTGGCCGGCTCTGCCGGTATTTGAAAAAGGAACAAGCTAAAAGTCGAAATCTGCCTGCCAGGTCATTTTGTCTCTGCTAATCCTGTCGTCGTTGTAACGGATGTATCCGATGACCAAGGAGGCGTTTTCCGAAAACGCCCATGAAAAGCCTAACGACCAGGCCCCAAACTCGCTGTAAGTCTGTTGGTAGTCGATGCCGAACCACAGCCTTTCGTTAATTTCCGGCAGTCTCCTGTCGAAACCGAAGAGTATTCCGTAGTGGTTCGCGGTATCGTTTATGTCCCTTAGCCGTTCAGAGTTTCCACCAAAATAACCTACGGTGAAGCGCCCCATAAAAGAGAATGTTTTTGCCATCTCTACGTAGAATATGTTGTAGTCCGAAGCCACATCGGTGCCAAAGCCGTAACCCCCAACCGCAAAGCCCGGCATCTGGTTCCAAATCGCGCCTTCCGGTACGGCCACCTTGAAATTGACGTATACCGGTTCATCAGTGGGTTCTCTTACGTCTACCCCTAATTCCACTTGAAGTATGTCGGTATCCATCATCCCGAACGTAAGGCCGAAATCGGTAGGTTCTTCGTATGCGAGGGTAATGTCCGCATTTTTCGGTTTGAACATCGTCGTGTTCTTATCGATTCCAAGATGCACCGTCCCGTAAGGCTGTACATCAATGGAGGGAATTCTGATCAATGTAGATGGCGTTGCTCCAGCCGTTGCGTATAAAAACGCGCATAAAAGAAGAGCGAAAAAGATTTTTTTCATAACCATGTCCAAAAATGGCATCAACAATTTTTCTCCAGCCGTCTCAAACCAAAACCCACCCGTCCATAATAAAATCTATTGGAATATACACTCTATATTCCAATGAATTTTATTCTAAAGTATTTATATATCATTCAAAAGTAAATGTCAATACTCTTTAAGCAGGGTAGGTAGCATTAGAAAAAACGCAATTATTATAATTGCATGTCAGGTTTATGGCGGATGTAATATATAGGCCATCAAATTTTTTTCCAAAATACGCAATAATGTGTCGTTGAAATATTACATATCCCTGTTTTTTAGGAATTGCAGGAATTTTCCGTGGGAAATGCAAGATTCTTTTAAATTATCAAGGGCAGAGTAAAAAATGTACTGGTGTGACGAACCGTTCATAAACGACGCGGCAGTCGTTCATCGGTGTGATTCAACTTTTACGGCAATTGGTATAAAATCGATCGGATGATTGTTTTTGAGAACGTGGGAAAAAACTACGGTAATGTGGAGGCAGTTAAAAGCCTCGACTTAAAGATTCCGCCGGGGGAATGTTTCGGTTTCCTGGGGCCGAACGGCGCGGGAAAAACCACGACAATAAAGATGCTGGCCGGCCTTTTAATACCAACCAGCGGCAGGGTCTTTATCGAAGGGCACGATATTCAAAAAGAGCCCGAAAAAGCCAAAGGCGTTATAGGCTTCATCCCGGACAATCCCTTTATTTACGAAAAGCTGACAGGCAACGAGTTCCTTGATTTCATGCTGGACCTTTACGGCATGAAAAGAGAAGAGGCCGTGGACGAAAGGCGGAAGTTTTTGGAACTGTTTTCACTTGTCGAATGGCAGGACGAGCTTGTGGAAAACTATTCCCACGGTATGAAGCAAAAGCTCGTAATAACCGGCGCCCTTATCCACAAGCCCAAAGTCCTGATAATCGACGAGCCGATGGTCGGGCTCGATCCGCACGGCCACATAGTTGTAAAAAGAATGTTCAAGAAGTTTTGCGAGGCGGGGTCGTCCATTTTTATGTCCACCCACACGCTAAACGTTGCCGAGGAACTATGCCATAGAATAGCCATATTGGACAAGGGAGAGATAATAGCAATCGGAACGCTAAAGGAACTGCAATCGAGGGCGAATATGGAATCCGGGAGGCTGGAGTCGATCTTCTTAAAGCTTACCGCACCGAATATCGCCGACCAATATTAGATGGGGCAATAGAATGTCTGTAAACATGGAAAGGGAAGTTCTAGGTGAACTTGAAGCGTTTAAGGAAGCCGCCAAAATAGAGTTTTACGGCATTTCCGATACGGAAAAGCTGGTCAACTCCTTGATAAACATCGTTAACCGTGCTCTTGAAATATCGGGACGCGTGACCGGAAAAAGCAAGGGCAGAGTTTTCCGTATAGGCGTTACCACGCTGAACAATCAGGATATCCTTGCGCCTATCCGCGTTGTTCGCAAGGTAGCGCTTAACGAAAAGATGTTTCTGGATACTTTTTTCCTGATGCCCTTGCAGAGCACAAGCCTTGCGCCTCTTTTGGAATCGATGCGCGGCGATTATATAAACGATATGGAAAAACACATGAACGATGAACTGGCAAAGGGGCGGGTCTCCATTTCTTCGCAGATTTGCCTGAAGGAAAAGATAATGGCGAACATGCGTTTCCCTTATAAAACCCGAAAAAATTCCGGCTTCATCTTTTTCGCCGGCAACATCAAGGGGATGTTTAACGAGATGATCCTCAATTTTACGCAAGACCTGATTCATACTTTCGAAAACGTCCTTGAAGTGTGTAACGATCTCGACGCCCTTATTTCGGCGCAGGAAGATTCAATAAAAGAGAAAAGCCCCGCGACGGAGAATTACGAGCTTTTACGGCGCATTCAGGAAAAGCTTGAGCCGGACGACGACGAGATTTCCAAAAATAAAAACCTGGAAATTTTCCATACGTGTTTCCCATGGGAGGGGCATCCAAGCGGAGATCTGTTGAACGTGTGGGACATGGGCGACAAAAAGGCCGTGCTTATTGCCGACGTAACCGGCCACGGAAAAGAGGCGGCGACGATAACAATTTCCCTGAGGGGGCTTTTTCTTCGGGAATCCAGTTTGAACCAAAGCCCGAAAAACGTTATGGAAAAAGTGCACGGTCAGTTGCGGTCTTTCATTGAAAAAAGATTCCATAACCCGGATGCACTTTACGCCACCACATTTTATGGAGTATATGATCCGGCCGGAAGGACGTTTGAATATTGCAACGCGGGACACATACCCCCTTATTTGCTAAAGTCCGGCAAGGGCGGGAAAGGGATTACAGAGCTTATAACGACGAACATGCCGCTTGCCATGCCCTTCGAAAAAAGCTTTAACGAAAAATCCATCCGGCTTGATCCGGGCGATATTCTGGTCTTGTATACGGATGGCGTAACGGAAATGGTTGACGACCAAAATGAGCATTTCGGAAAAGCGCGCCTAATCGATTGCGTTTCCGAATTCGCGGAAAAACCGGTGAGTGAAGCCGGCGAAAAAGTTATCTATGAGCTGAAAAAACACGCCGGGTCTCAACCGTGGAAAGACGACATAACGCTGCTATTGGTGAAAATTACCTGAAAAAACTTTGTTGTATTGAGCCTTTATTCGGCATCTGACGCGCAATCACACTCCCCGACCGGGCGTTTCGGATATTTTTTTTAAAAGTTCTTCAATCGTGCGCACAACACTTACTCCGGGAAAGCTTTTCAGCTTTTCCGCGTTTTCGAGGTCGACGGGTCGCGGGTATATTTTAAGGGGCTTCGTGGCGCCCATGCTCATAACGGTTTCCTCCATGTCGGTGGGCAGTACGATTGTCGGTACGCGGCTCTTGCCGCACTGGGAGAAAAGTGTGGTTATCATCGTATCGCTTATGCCGTAGGCGAACTTTGCCACGGAGTTCGACGTTGCCGGCGAAATCACGAATAGACCGTACCTGCCGGATGCGAACGCCGCGCACGTTTTAGTTGAAAACGTCGAATCGGTAATAGGCGTTACCGGCGGTTCCAGCGAATAAACGTCCAGAACTTCCATACCGGCGGCCGATACGAAAAGGTCCGCGTTTTCCAGTCCGCCGAACGCATCAAGGGATTCTTTCAGCAGGTGTCCGCCGCCCGTTATTCCCCACGCGATTTTCGCCATAGCGCCTCCATTCAGGGTTGATATATAAAAGATCATATCAGGAGTCCGCGCGAAATGTCGCATTAGCTCTGGAAATGCGCCATGTCACATTAACCGCTTCACACGCGGCCTGTGCTGTATTAAATTATAGGCATGAAGGAAACCGTTAAGATTTCCAAATCCGACGTTCTTTTGGTTGTCGACGTTCAGAACGACTTCTGCCCACACGGCGCCCTTGCCGTGCATGAGGGCGATGCAGTTGTACCCGTTGTTAATCGGCTGGCGAAAATCTTCCACCACGTAATCGTTACGCAGGACTGGCACCCGGAGGGGCATCTTTCATTCGCATCTTCACAAAAAGGCAAAAAACCTATGGAAACCGCCGAGCTCTCATACGGAACTCAAATATTATGGCCCGACCACTGCGTGCAGGGAACGCCGGGCGCGGATTTTCATTCCGGTCTTGAAACGAACCGCGCCGAACTGGTGATTCGCAAAGGTTATAACCGCGAGATAGATTCCTATTCCGCTTTTTTTGAAAACGATAAAAAAACCCCCACCGGCCTTTCCGGTTACTTGAAGGAACGCGGCCTTACGCGGATTTTTATCGTGGGGCTCGCTACCGATTTCTGTGTCTTGTATTCCGCGCTTGACGCAAAAAAGCTGGGCTTCGATCTTTTCGTTATCGAGGACGGATGCCGAGGCATTGACGTTGAAGGCTCGTTGGAAGCTTCATGGAAAGAGATGGCCCAAGCCGGTGTCGGAAGGATAGCGGAGAAAGACGTTTCAGCGTAACTTTTAATATGTCACCCTGAGCTTGTCGAAGGGCGACAGTGGGAGCAATACATGACTGTCCCGACCACCCCGCTTTTTACCGATCTTTACCAGCTCACCATGATGCAGGGCTATATGCTCACGGGACTTAACAAACGCATGGCGTGTTTCGATCTTTTTTTCCGAAACAACCCCTTCGGCGGCGGATACACGGTTGCGGCGGGGCTTGAAGACGCGCTGAAGTTTTTGCAGAACCTGCACTTTTCGGAAGACGACCTGGAATACCTGGTAAGCTTGAAATTTTTCAAAAAAGATTTCATCGACTACCTGAAAGATTTTCGTTTTCAGGGAGAAGTTTACGCCGTACCGGAAGGCACACTTGTCTTCCCTATGGAGCCGATATTAAGGGTTCACGCCCCGCTGGATCAGTGCCAGCTTGTCGAGACGGGACTTTTGAACATCATAAATTTCCAGACGCTCATCGCCACCAAGGCGGCGCGCGTATGCCAGGAGGCCGGAAGCGCGGCGGTCCTTGAGTTCGGCCTGAGGCGTGCGCAGGGGCCGGACGGCGCGCTTACCGCCTCGCGTTCGGCGTACATCGGCGGCTGTACCGCCACTTCCAACGTGGAGGCGGGCAAGGTTTACGGGATACCGATTGGCGGTACGCACGCTCATTCGTGGGTGATGGCCTTCGAAAGCGAGCTGGAATCTTTCCGCGCGTTTGCCGAAATCTATCCCGATAATACTGTGCTCTTGGTTGATACATACAACACGCTCCGGAGCGGCGTCCCGAATGCCGTAAAGGTCGGCCTGGAAATGAAGGAAAAGGGCAAAAAGCTTTTGGGCATCCGGCTTGACAGCGGCGACCTGGCATTCCTCAGCGCGGAGGCAAGGAAGATGCTTGACGGGGCGGGCCTTACCGGCGTTAAAATCTTCACCTCCAACGAGCTGGATGAACACATCATCCACGATATGAAGATTCAGGGCGCGGCTATAGACGCCTACGGCGTGGGTACCAGGATGATTACCGCCAGCGGCGAGCCGGCCCTTAGCGGCGTTTACAAGATGTCTGCGATGAAGGACGGCGACGGCGAGTGGCTGATGAAGATAAAGCTAACCGAGGGCATGAAGAAGGGCACGCTGCCGGGCGTGAAGCAGGTGTGGCGCCTGCGCGACAAAAAGGGCGAGATGATGGCCGACATTATGGAACTGGAAAGCGCAAGGCCGGACTTTGAAAAGGGCGTGTGGGGATACCATCCGGCGGTGGAATACGAAAAGAAATTTTTCGGCAATATCGAAAAGGCCGATCCCCTTCTAAAGCCGGTTTTTAAGGATGGAAAGATCGAAACCGAATTCCCGCCGCTCGCCGACATCAGGGACAGGGTAAAGAAACAGCTTAACGGCCTTCACCCGACGATGCGCCGCCTTTTGAACCCGCATATCTACAAGGTAAGCTTGGGTGAAAAGTTATTTGAGGAAACCCGCCGCATGAGGCGCGGGGTTTAGCCGATAGTTTCATGCTGATTGGACATCATTCGTAGGGAATGTCCAATTACAGTACAAGCATTAAAGGGGACGATGATTATCCTCCCCTTAAAACGCCTCTTTTAAAAGCTTCAACCCTTCTGCCAGCGGTGTGGGTTTGAAATCCGTATCCCTTACAAGTTTTGCGTTTGATAGCGAAACGTCTTTCGGCCTCTTGGCGGCGGAGGGCTTTTCGTCCATCGTTATAGGCGTAATAAGGGATTTGTCCAGCCCAAGTGTTTCGGCAACCGCCATCCCGAAATCATAGCGCGACTGCTTTTCGCCGGACGAGAGGTGGTAAAGGCCGCCGTATTCGCCTTCCAGTAAAAGCGAAACCGCCCGCGCGCAGTCTTCAATGTAAAAATGTGAGCGGAACTGATCGGTAAAAAGAAAAATCTTTTCGCCGCGCCGTAACGACCCGATGAGCCACGAAGCGAACCCGCCTTCCGAAAACGCGCCCCGGCCGTAAACTATCGCCGTGCGTGCGATGATCGCCTCCGGCATCTGTTCCAGTATTTTTATTTCCCCTTCAAGCTTGGATTCGGCGTAGTAATTAAGGGGATTGGGCGCGTCGTTCTCGGTGTAATCCCCTTTTTCGCCGTCGAAAACCAGATCGGTGGAAATATAGATCATTTTCGCGCCTATGTCCGCGCACGCCTTTGCAAGTGTTTTGGAACCTTCAACATTAGTATTTTGGCAAAGGTCCTTGTCGTCCTCGCATTTTTCGGGCGACGTTAAGGCGGCGGAGTGTATTACCGCATCCGGTTTTTCGCTTTTAACGGTTGAAACAATGCTTTTTTCGTCGCATAGGTCCATATAGACGTTTTTAAAGTTGCCATGGGTATTAAGTGCACCGGATACATGGCGCCTTCCGGCGGCTATCGCTTCATGTTTTTCGTTCACGAAGGTTAATATCCGCGAGCCTATCTGTCCGGTTGCGCCGGTAACGAGAACCTTCATAATTTCCTCCCTTTAACATATTACTAAAAAAGTCCATCCATGGATTGCCTATCACGCTACTTTTTCTTTTTTCCTTAACCGATACCACGCGGCGGCAACGATAAAGATGCACACAAAGGTAAAAACGTCGCCGAACCTCGTGTAAAAGGTCATTTTGCCCGGCGGCGGAATGGTAACGGTGTCGATAACCATTAATGTTTCAAAAATGGGCGTGAGGCTTTTCATTTTCCCCGTGGCCGTTACGAAACCCGATATGCCGGTATTCGCCGCGCGCAGGATCGGCATCCTGTTTTCCACCGCGCGGAAAGGAAGCGACATCATGTGCTGGGCCGATGCGGCAGTAGGGCCGAACCACCCGTCGTTAGTGATATTCACCATGATCCGCGCGCCGTTACGCGCGAACCTGCGCGAATATTTGGCAAAAATTATCTCGTAGCATATCTGAACGCCCGCCGGAACTCCGCCTATATCGACCGGTGTGGCGTCTTGCCCGACGCCCAAGTCGCCGCCGACTGCGTCTATATTTTCCACAAAAAAGAGTATGCGCCTAATTGGGACGTATTCGCCAAATGGAACGAGGTGTACCTTATCGTAATGCGACTCGGCGCCGGAAGGGTCTAGTACCCATGCGCGGTTGAAGTGTACGTAATCGCCGCCTTCTTCGCGCTCGATTCCCATTGAACCGAAAAGAAGCGGTGTCTTTATCGTCGCAACCATCTCCCGCATATTTTGGGAGTATCTTTGGTCCGCAACCCGATCCGACCCATAATAGAATGGAATCGCCGTTTCCGGCCAGATGATAACGTCGGGATTTTCGCGCGACGCTTTATAGGTCATGCCGAAATACTCCTTTAGTATCATTCGCCGGTATGCGTTATCCCACTTGTTATCTTGGTAGATATTTCCCTGTATCAGCGCGGCCTTGAACTCCGTTCCCTTTTGCCCTTCTACCCTTTTTATTTCAAGGTGTCCCCAAGCGAAATTTAAAAGGGCCAAGCCGATTATCGCTACGGAAAATAGATACGCCTTTTCGCCTTGCCTGTGCTTGAGGTACGAGTAGCAAATCGCGGCGTTGACTGCCATTATCAGAAAAGTCACGCCGGCGGCGCCGGTAACGGAGGCGATCTGTATTACCTCCGGAACCGTGTGCTGCGAATGGGCCAACAGCGCCCACGGATAACCGGTTAAAAGTTCCCCCCTTAACAGCTCGACTATCACAAAAATAAAAGGGGCCAAAAGTATGGCTTCGGGATCGCGCCCCATTTTTGCCGTAATCCACCCGAAAAGCGAAATATAAAGGGCTAGATATGAAACAAGGACAAGCATCAATAGAATGCTTAGCGCAGGGCCGATATGCCCGTAAACGCCCAGAGCGTTCACTATCCACGGCAGAATGCCCCCGAAGTACACAAGACCCGTCACAAGGCCGTATTTGGCCGCGTCAGCCGGAAGCCTGCCGGACACCGCCGCCAAAAACGGTACCAGCGCCACCCAGGCCAGCAGGTGGACATTGAACGGCGGGAAGACAAAGACCAGCAAAAGGCCTGAAACGGCCGATAAAAAATAGGGCTTTAAAAAATCCCATTCTAGTGGTTTCATATGTTACACAGTGTTAAATTATAATGCCTGTAGTGTCAAAAGAAATTTGGGAGACGGGATAAAAGGTTTATGGCGACTCTAGGAGAGACGTTAAAGCACGAGCGCGAAGTGCGCGGCGTAACCCTGCAGGAAATTGCGCGCGCCACGCGAATAAACGAAAAATACCTGCGCGCAATTGAGGACGACGATTTTGGCGTTTTCCATGCTCCAGTCTTCATAACGGGATTTCTGCGCTCGTACGCAGGCCACCTGGGGTTGAATTCCGACGAGATCATATCGAGGTTTGAATCCCTGAAAATAGAAAGAAAAGAAGAACACGTTCCCATGGAGCCGATAGAGCTTGGCGACAGCAATTCCGTCGTTATAGCAGTGGTAGTTATTCTGTGCGTCGCTATAGGCGGATATGCAATTTACTCCTTTATGCTATCAAAGGCCGACAAACCGGCACCCGTTAAACCAGCGGTGGAAAAAGTTGTAGAGCCGGAAGCAGTTCCAAATCCCGACGCCCCGGGCAAATTAAAGCCCGAAACAGTCGAAGAAATTCTCGCGTCTGAAATACAGCCCGAAAAACAGGTAGCTATCGAAGAGAGCGCCCAAACGGAAAAACTAAAAGCCGAAGAACCGCAAAAGGAAAAAACGACAACCGAACCGCCTGCCGAGCCGGTAAAAGAGGTTAAGGAAGAAATAAAACAGGATCAAAAACCCAAGCTTAAACAGCAGCCTGATGCACAATCCCTGGCGAAGCTGAAAACGAAGCCGCAAAAGGCGGAAACCGCACCGGCAAGGGCGGAGAAAACCGAACCGGAAAAACCTCCGGCAACCCGGAAAAAACAAGCGCGGCCTGTTTACAAGTATAACCTTGTTGTAAGTGCGGGAGATAAGGACGCGTGGATACTTGTGGTTATTGACGATCAGATTGTGAAGGATATGTTCGTGCGCGCCGGCCACTCGATAACCCTGAGGGGAAACAAAGGTTTCAACTTCAGCACGGGTAACGCGGAACACATAACGCTTACACTTAACGGAATGGGCATCCCTGTGGAAGTTCCGCCAAGCAACGTAATAAGACGCTGGCGGTTGCCGATGCCAGGGAACGAATAGCCGCGAAAATGCAGAAAAAAGTCTTGGGTATTATCGGCAACCCGATTTCCCACACTCTTTCTCCGGCTATGCACAACCGTGCCGCAGAGATATTGGGATTGTCCTACAATTACGTTGCGTTCGATGTCGCTCCATCAGACCTGAAAAAGGCGATTAATTCTTTCAGGGCGCTTGGCATTGCAGGGCTTAACGTTACCGTCCCCCACAAGGAGAAGGTCGTACAATACCTTGACGAACTGGATTCCGACGCGCTGACGATAGGCGCCGTCAATACGATTTCGGTAAAAGGCGGACGGCTTAAGGGATTCAATACGGACCGCGCCGGGTTCTTGCGCTCCCTGAAGGCGAAAGGTTTTAATCCGAGGGGGAAAAAAACTTCGATTGTCGGCGCCGGGGGATCGGCGCGCGCGATTGGGGTATCTCTATTGAACGCGGGCGCCAGGCACGTTACGGTAATAAACAGAACGGCGTCTAACGGCAGAAAACTTGCCGACCACCTGTCGAAATTCGGGCAGGCATCGTTTATCGGTTCCGCGTCGCCCGAGGCGGCCGATGCGTTTTTGGAATCCGACCTTGTCGTCCAGGCCACTTCGCTGGGCATGAAGAAGGCCGATCCCCTGCCGGCGCCGAAACCGGCCTTCCGTAAAAAGCAGTGGGTGTATGATATAATTTACTCTCCGGAGGAAACAAAATTTTTAAAAAAAGCCAAAAGCAAAGGGGCCCGGACGCTAAACGGCCTGGGAATGCTAATTTACCAAGGCAGTGAATCGTTTAAGATATGGACTGGACACCATTTTCCGGAAGATAAGATATTTATGTATTTAAAACGGTATTTATCACGGGGGAATAGAAGTGGCTAAAATAGACGCATTTTTCAAGTTAATGAACGAGCAGGGCGCATCGGACTTGCACCTTTCGTCGGGTAATCAGCCGATAATAAGGGTCAACGGCGAGATGGAAAGAATCAAGTACAAAGAGCTTGGCGACGAAGAGCTCAAGGCAATGCTCTACGAGATCTGCCCCGAAGAAAAAATAAAGACGTTTGAAGAAACCGGCGACCTCGACTTCGGTTATGAAATCCCCGGCCTTGCCCGCTACCGCGCAAATTTCTTCCAGCAAAAAAACGGTATATCGGCCGTCTTCCGCGAAATTCCCAGCAAGATACTCACCGCAGAAGACTTGGGCCTTCCCCCCGTATGCAAGAAGATGGCGCTACTGGGTAAGGGAATGGCGCTGATAACCGGCCCAACCGGTTCGGGCAAATCGACAACACTTGCCGCTATCATCGACCACGCCAACAAGATGAGGAAAGACCACATACTCACTGTCGAAGACCCAATCGAATTCGTGCACATTCCGCAGGGGTGCCTGATAAACCACCGCGAGGTTGGCATGCACACGAAATCGTTCGGGGCGGCATTGCGCGGCGCACTGCGCGAAGACCCCGACATCATACTCGTCGGCGAAATGCGCGACCTGGAAACGATAGCCCTTGCGTTGGAAGCGGCGGCAACCGGCCACCTTGTTTTCGGCACGCTCCATACGCAGTCTGCCGGCAAGACAATCGACCGCGTTATCGACGTCTTCCCGGCCAACCAGCAGGGGCAGATACGCACCACCCTTTCGGAAGCCCTTAAAGCAGTCGTGGCGCAGAACCTCTTCAAGAGGGCGGACAAGAAAGGTCGATGCGCCTGTCTTGAAATTCTCATATGCACCCCGGCCATCGGAAACCTCATCCGCGAAGGAAAAACTTTTCAGATACCATCGGCCATCCAAACCGGTAAGAAGTACGGCATGCAGTCGCTGGACGACGCGATCCTGCAAAAGCTCCAAGACGGATGGATATCGTCCGAGGAAGCCTACGACAAGGCGGTCGAAAAGCAACGCTTCCTGCAGTTCCTTAAGGAACCGCCGGACGAGTTCAACTTGTAAGGCGGGTAAATGGACGTAATGATTTTAATCGGAAGCGAATCCGACCGCTCCACGATTCAAAAGACAGCCGATCTTCTTGGGGAGTTCGGCGTTATTTACGAAATGCACGTCGCCAGCGCGCACCGCTCGCCGGAACGCACGCGCGACCTTGTAGAAAATGGCGATAAGGCGGGGGTGAAAATCTTCATCGCCGCGGCGGGCCTTGCCGCGCACCTTGCGGGTTTCGTGGCGGCGCATACCGAAAGACCCGTTATCGGCGTCCCGATGGAAGGCGGCCCGCTGAAAGGGCACGACGCGCTTTTATCAACCGTCCAGATGCCCGGCGGCGTTCCGGTTGCGACCATGGCAATCGGAGACGCGGGCGCGAAAAACGCCGCGCTGCTGGCGGTTCGCATCCTGGCCCTTAACGACGCCGACCTTGCCAAAAAGCACACCGCATATTTGAAGGATATGGCCGCAAATGTAGGCGGGTAAGATTTTAAACCGTTTATAATTCGATTCCAGAAAGAAGCCCGCTAACTATTCCCATATAAACTATTTGCGCGAATTTTAGGACTTGACAGCGTGTCGCTTATAGGATACATTTGTAGCCAGAAAGGAGATGATACAGGAAAGTAAGGTAAGAAAGGTAGGAAGAGAGGAAGGGTAGGACATAAATGACAACGAAGAAAAAGGAGAAATGGAAATGAATATGGCAAGTTTTATAATATCCGGCAAAAGGAAGGGGCAGTATGGTTACTATCTCGTATTATGTGGGGATGGACGGAAAGGCTCCGTTCACAGTATGGCTTGAAAGTTTAAACGATGAAAGGGCAATTGCTAAGATTAAGATCAGAATTGAAAGGCTCCGTGAGGGAAATAAAGGCAATTGCCGGAGTGTTGGCGAAGGAGTACAGGAACTCCGGCTTATGTATGGGCCGGGTTACAGAATATATTTTGGAGAGCTAGGAAAAGAAAAAGTGCTATTACTATGTGCCGGTGATAAACAAAACGTAAAAGCACAAAATAAGGCCGTCGCTAAAGCAAAAAAATATTTTGCCGATTATAAAGAACGGATTAAAAAGAAAAAGTAAGATAGAGCGCATATTTTTGGTTTAACCCATAATTTTGGGGAAATATGTGAGAAAAAAGAGGAAGATGGAGTATCGGATATGAGAAAAAGCAAGGTAGTTTCGCCTGAAGGTGATTATCAAGAATATCTCTTAAAATCCCTCAAAGACCCGAAAGCCGCCGCCGCATACCTTGAGGCCGCGATAGAGGAAAAGGATCGCAAATTACTTCTTGTCGCAATGCGGAATGTAGTTGAAGCTAATGGCGGCATGACAAAGGTTGCAAAGAAAGCTAATGTGAGCCGTCCGACCCTTTACAGGACACTTTCGGAAAAAGGGAATCCCCGTTTTGACAACCTCACAAATTTGCTGGACATCTTTGGATTAAGGATTGCCATTCAAACAAAGTAGCTAATAAGTACGAACGGTTAATTTGTATCCACCGCTTCTTTGCTCCTTGATAATCTCAAAAATAATCATAAAATAGGTCTTATTAAAGGAGGTGGCGGTGGAAAAACCCGATATTTACCAGTCCTTAAGGGCGCGGATATCGGCGCGGCTGGGTGGAAGTTCGCTCATCGAGTACCTCTTCCTTCCTTTCGACTTTTTCCACCTCCTTTTCAGGCTGGCGGGCGACGACGACGTGCCGGCGATGGAAAAGGTAAAGCTGGCCGGGGCGATAATTTACCTCGTGTCGCCCCTCGACATTATGCCTGAGATGTTTATCGGCCCTATTGGATTTCTGGACGATATTGCCCTTGGCGCGTATGTCTTGAACGGCATCGTCAACAAAACGTTCCCCGAAGTCCTTTACAGGTGCTGGGCGGGTACAGGCGGCGTTCTGGAAAAGACTCAAACGGCGCTCCGTGTCGCCGACAAGATGATCGGCGCGGGGCTGATCAAAAAACTAAGGGGAAGATTTTAATTTATATCTTTAGCTTATGCTATATTTTGTGAAATATAAAAAGTAGTGTAGGGTGTTTATCAATGCCGGAAATTATATCTTTCATAAACATGAAGGGAGGAGTGGGAAAAACCACTCTAACCGTTAATATTGGGTATGCTCTTGCTTATATTCATAAGAAGAATGTTCTATTAATTGATTGCGATCCCCAATTTAACGCCTCAACATATCTTATGAAGGAAACTGAATACATTGAATATTCTAAAGATAGAAATAAACGAACAATACTTGATATATTCGTGCCAGATCGCATCGGGTCTATTAGCACGGTACAAGGGAAAACAAAAGCTGCAAAAAAAGGAACTTTAAAGCTTTCTTCATGTATTTTTAACATTTATAAAAAAGCTGGAAATTTTGATTTAATTCCATCAAGTCTTGAATTTATGCAACTTGAGACTTCTCAACGCGGAACCGAAAATCGTTTGCATAATTTTATTAAAGAAAAGTGTGGTGCTTATGATTATATTCTAATTGATTGCCCCCCTACTATTTCAATATTTACCCAAGCAGGCATTATTGCAAGTGAGAAATATTTAGTTCCACTTAAGCCCGATCCTTTGTCTACAATGGGACTACCTTTGCTGGAAAGGTGGCTTGAAGTATTCACTGAATCTCTTGGCACTGAATTAGAGCCTTTAGGAATGGTCTTTTGCAATGTTAGAAGTCCGCAACCACGAAACATGAAAGACGTAATGAATGATCTCCGTAGTAAAAGAAGCGGGGAAATATTTAATGACCATTTAACACAATCCACAAAAATTGCGGAATCGGTTGAAGCACATAAGCCTATTTTCTTGTATGATAAGAACTCGAAATGGGCTAATGAACTTCTAAGTATAACAGAGGAGTTCTTAAAAAGAACTGAGGAATAAAATGGTACAAAAAAAAGACCATAGATCATACATGAACTTCATTTCTAAATTAACAGACTTAGTATCGCAATATTCTCTTAAAGAATTAAATGATTTTCTAAAAAATGTAAAAAAAGGATTTCCATCTGCCGCATCTTTAATAGAAGCAACAATAAAAATGGTAGATATAGGGAGTCAAAACAATAGGGATATATCATCTATTAAGCCAAAGAAATCAAATATTACTGTCAGATTCCTACAAAATGGAGTAAGTCCGGATTACGGCACCTTTACAAAAGGCGAAGAGAGGGAGATTAAGTTAACCGATGCAAAGCTATTTCTTAAGCGAGGGGTTGCAGAAAAAAAAGTAGATTTAAACAACAAAACAAGTGATATTCATCTATTTGATCTACTTCGTTCAAAGGAACTTTTCCCAACAAATATAGATTTGGCAAATTTTGGAAAACGTGTTTTGCATAGGATGGTGAAAAGGCGTTTTGATAAAATGTCTCGGGCGGACATAGCAGGCAGGATAATAGAACATATTGAAACCCAAGACCCAAAAAGAAGAAGACTTCTTGAAAAATCAATGAGAGAGGCAATATCTCTTATAAAATCTGGGGAAAAAGAAGAACCAACGAGCTTCTTCTCACAATGGGAGAATATTATAAAAGGTATTAGACTTTAGAAAAAGTGTACAAGAATAACTCATATGGCAAGTTGCGAAATAGACTTTAATGAAGTTATTGGATACCTAAAATCTAAAAAGATTATATCTCAAACTCCGCCGTCAAGACTATTAGCAACTGCAAAAAAAATTCATAAGAGCACCTATAGTCTTATTCTTTGGCGGTTTTTAATAACTAGTTTACCCGAAAATGGAAAAGTATTTTTGGATGAGATTGCCTCAGACGCAATACAAATTCTCCCACAAGCTTTAATGGGGTACCAAAAAACGATTGACCTGCTATCAAGGGGAATTATTGAGAACGTCACTAGACATATTTATTATTGTGATCACCCTGTTGAGTTTGAAATAACAAATAGAGAAAAAAAATGGTACCCTTCATTGGAACAATTATTTGAATACTTAAAAAGGCATCCTTCCTTCATTAAAACCGAGAAAAAGTTTGATGCTATAAATCGGCTCAGAACTTTTTACGATAATTTATCTGCTAATATACATGGAAGAAAAGTTTCAAATTTGGAAATGAAGAAAGCTTTAAATGATATTAAATTTGTACAAGCAAAATTTGATGAACAAAAAAATGCTCTTGAAAAATGTACAGAAGCCTCAAATTTTTTGCTTGTCAAATATCACCATGATTTAGTAGGTAATTTTCATCCTGAGTTTAGACGCCTAATTTTACATACTATTGCACCAAAAGCCCGTCGTGTATTGCATGGTTTAATATAAGAATTTTTCCCCGCACAAAGAGTTGATATAATTCGAGCCTTTTATGTTCCCGTCGAAATTGTTGATATAATATCCAAATAATCAAGGGAGGGATTTTTTACGCACCTGAAGGGGGGCCGCTTTACGCAGGCGGAAATGATGTCGCCCTTCGACCACCTAAAGGTGGCAGGCATGCAGGATGACAACATTTGGCTATGGGTGTGATAGTTTATTAAGGTTATGGAATTAATCTGTTTGGGTTTGAACCATGATTCAGCTCCGGTAGAGGTGCGCGAAAAACTGGCCTTCAGCCAAAAGCAGCTTGGCGAGGCGGCTGAGGAAATCTTTTCCCGCATTCCCGAAATCGACGAAAAGGTCATCCTTTCGACGTGCAACCGCGTGGAGATATACGCAAACGTCGAAGACGCGCAAAAAGGGTTCGACGCGATAAAACGCTTCCTCTACGGCTACCACGAGATACCGGCCGGTACGCTGGAGGATTACTTCTACACTTACACGATGGAAGCGGCCGTGGAACACCTCTTCACCGTGTCGTCGTCGCTCGATTCGATGGTGGTGGGCGAGCCGCAGATACTCGGCCAGGTGAAAGACGCCTACACAAACGCAAGGCAGGTAAGGGCGACAGGCCGCATATTGAACCAGCTTTTCGAAAAGGCGTTCAGCGTCGCAAAAAAAATACGATCAGAAACGGGCATAGCCGAACAAGCGGTAAGCGTTTCGTACGCGGCGGTTGAACTGGCAATAAAGATATTCGGCCACCTCGACGGGCGCGTGGCGCTCCTTATCGGCGCGGGTGAAATGGTGGAACTCGCCGGCAAGCACCTGGCGACCAAGGGCGTAAAGAGCATCTTCGTGGCCAACCGCAGTTTCGACCGCGCGGTGGAATTGGCGACGAAACTAGGCGGCTCGGCGGTTGAGTACAAAAGGTTCGTCGAAGAACTCGTAAACGCCGACATAGTTATAAGCTCCACCGCCGCACCGCGTTACATTATAAAAAGGGAAATGGTCGAAGCGGCCATGAGTCATAGGGGAGGCAAGCCGGTCTTTCTTATCGACATAGCCGTGCCGCGCGACATCGATCCGGCTGTCAACGATCTTGACAACGTCTTCCTTTACGACATCGACGACCTTGGCAAGGTTGTTGCCGAAAACCGCATGGAGCGCGAAAAGGAAGCCAAAAAGGGCAGGAAGATGATACGGTCCGAAGTCGCCAGCTTCACAAACTGGCTGGAAACCCTTGAAATGGAGCCGACCATTATGGCAATGCGCCGCAAAGCCGAGAAGATAAAGGAACGAGAATTGGCTAAAACGCTGGCGAAACTCGACCTCGGCGGCGAAAACGAAAAGGCGATTGAGGCGATGGCATCGTCGATAGTCAACAAGATTCTGCACGACCCGACACTGCACCTGAAAAGCCACGCATCGCCGGATATTGACAAGCATCACCGCCGTTCGATTACTAAGATGGTGCGCAACCTTTTTAATCTGGAATAACGTCGTTGGGACTAGCCATAAAGATCGGCACGCGCCGTTCCCCGCTGGCGTTGTGGCAGGCGGAATGGGTAAAGGCAAAGCTCCTTGAGTTCGACGAAGTTGATGACGTCGAACTTGTCAAAATAGAAACCTCCGGCGACAAAATACTCGACGTGCCGCTGGCAAAGGTGGGCGGCAAGGGACTCTTTACGAAAGAAATAGAGGAGTCGCTTTTAAGAAAGGAAACGGACCTCGCGGTACACAGCCTGAAAGACGTACCGATAAAAATTCCGGAAGGGCTGGAAGTGTCGATCTTCCCCGAACGCGAAAACCCTTTCGACGTACTTGTAAGCCGGGGCATTTCGTTTGCCTCACTGCCGAAAAAGGCGAGGATTGGCACAAGCTCCTTGCGCCGTTCATCCCAGATAAAACGTGTAAGGCCAGATTTCGAAATCGTGGAGATACGCGGCAACGTCCAGACGCGTCTTAAAAAGCTGGATAGCGAAAAACTCGACGCGGTGATACTTGCCGCCGCGGGAATGATACGCATGGGATACGAAGACCAAATAAGCCAGTACCTGCCTACCTCGATCTGCCTACCCGCCGTCGGGCAAGGTACGCTTGCAATCGAAACGAGATCGGACGACGAAAATATTAAATCAATCGCAAGCCGTCTGCATCACAAACCGACGGCCTGCTGCATATCGGCGGAGCGCAGTTTCCTGAAAAGGCTCGAAGGCGGATGCCAGGTGCCGATCGGGGCCTTTGCAACGCTTGCGGGTAACAGGATAACGCTAGAAGGAATGGTGGCCGACCTTGACGGCCATCCACTTTACCGAGGCGTTGCCGCGGGCCACGCGTCGCATGGCGTCGAAACCGGCATCAAACTTGCCGAAAAACTTCTCGGCGAAGGCGCGCGCAAGGTGCTGGAAAAGATTTACGGCAAAAAACTGGGCGAATAAGTCATTTTTTTGGGCGGTACTTTACACCATTGATCTTTTTGAAATCTGTATCTTGTGTCCAGACGGTTGCGTTATAAGCGAGTGAGGTTGCCAGAATAACGCTATCGGCAAGGGGCAGGTTTGACTCGACGCTTACCTTCGCGGCGCTGATAGCTATGGAAGCGTCCATATCTACCACTTTTCCCTGATGCATGGCCGCCATTGCCCGCAGGGCTTCGTTTTCCCCGCGTTGCTGAACGATGCGCTTAAAGACTTCCAAAAGGCAAATGGATGGAACCAGAAGCTTTGCCGTATTTTCTATCGGAGCGGCGAAGAAGTTTGCGTTTGGGCCATCTGCAAAATAATCCAGCCAGCCGCACGAATCGACAAGGTTCAAACCCTGTCCTTTTCACGCCTTACGGTCGTGTTGATTCCCTTTACAAACCCGCGCATGGAAGACATTTTTTTAACGGGAACGAATTCTATCCTGTCTTCGTACTGGAATATCTGCACCTTTTCGCCCGGCTTGATATTCATCGATTCCCTGACCTCGCGGGGGATGACCACCTGGAATTTCGGCGACACGGTTACAACCGGCATACGGCCTCTATCGATAACATCATCGTATTACGATACCACTATCGATAGCCTGTTTCAAGCTGTGGTGGGGCACAATCGTTTTTAAATGTAAACACAGTGAGTCGCCCTTCGACAAGCTCAGGGTGACAGAATTTTTACGCGTGCAGGAAACACGCGGCCTTGTGGCCGTCGCTGATTTTGAAAAAGGGCGGCACTTTTTTACTGCATACGTCCATTACTTTCGGACAGCGCGGATGGAACCGGCAACCGCTGGGAATATCGTGGAGGGGCGGTACTATGCCGGGAATTTCGGCAAGCCTTTCGCGCGTATCGCCCTTTAACGACGGTATCGAACCCATCAGCCCTTCGGTGTAGGGGTGGCTTTTGTTTTTAAAGATGCTTTCGGTGGGGCCGGTCTCCACGATTATGCCGGCGTACATCACCGCCAGCCTTTGCGCGTACTGGGCGACGACACCGAGATCGTGCGTGATGAAAATGATCGACGTTCCGAACTTTTTCTTCAGGTCATCCATAAGGTCGAGTATCTGCGCCTGCACGGTAACATCCAGCGCGGTGGTCGGCTCATCGGCTATCAATACTGCGGGGTTGCACGAAAGAGCCATCGCTATCATCACGCGCTGGCGCATTCCGCCGCTTAACTGATGCGGGTATTCGTCCACCCTTTTTTCAGGCGCGGGGATGCCGACCTGCGTGAGCATCTCTATCGATTTTTTTCTCGCCTCTTTTTTATTGCACTCCTTGTGGAGGCAAAAGGCCTCGGCTATCTGGTCGCCTACCGTAAAGACCGGGTTGAGGGCGGTCATCGGCTCCTGGAATATCATCGCTATGCGGTTGCCGCGTATGCGGCGCAACTTGTCGTCGGGCATCTGTAAAAGGTCGTTGTTTTCAAAGATTATCCGTCCTCCGGCGATTTCGCCCGGCGGCTCTTGGATGAGACGGAGGATGGAAAGGGCGGTTACCGTCTTGCCGCAACCCGATTCGCCCACAAGACCCAGCGTTTCGTTTGCATCAACGGAGAACGATATGCTGTCAACGGCGGTGCCTTTGCCCTCCGGCGTCGTGAACCTTACGACAAGGTCTTCTATTTCAAGTACGGGCATCAGTCCTCCATCAAAGTTTTTACATGCAAAGCGACGGTTTTGCCGAGCGTGGATAGATTATATCCGCCTTCGAGGAACGAAACTATCTTTCCATTGCATGTCTCGTCGGCGAGTTCCATTAACAGTTTTGTCATCTTTTTAAAGCCATCGTCGGTTACGTTCATGCCGCCAAGGGGATCGGCCTCGTGCGCGTCGAACCCGGCGGAGATGAGAATCAAATCCGGCTTGTACTCTCTAAGTTTTGGAATCAGGTCTTCCTCCATTATCGATAAGTACTTATCATCGCCCGTATCGCCGGGAAGGGGGTAATTGACCGTAAGGCCCTCGGCGTCGCCTTTGCCCGTTTCGCTTTGATGCCCCGTGCCGGGATAGATTCCCCAGTGGTGGAAAGATGCAAAAAACACGTCGGTATCCGACTCGAATGAATGCTGGGTTCCGTTGCCATGATGCACGTCCCAATCGACTATCGCCACTTTTTTTGCGCCATTTTTGAGGGCGTATTTTGCGGCGATGGCGATATTGTTGAAAAGGCAGAATCCCATCGCGCGGTCTTTTTCGGCATGATGACCGGGCGGGCGTACGGCGCAGAAGGCGCATTTTATCTTGCCAGACATTACCGATTCAACCGCATGGATGCCGGCTCCGGCGGCCTTTAGCGCGGCGGCGTACGACAGAGGCGATATCGGCGTGTCCATCTCAAGCGCGGAATGGCCTTTAGCGCAGGTGGATTGCACAAGCTCGATGTGTCCGCGTGTGTGGATTTCGGCAATTTGGTCGTGCGTGGCATCGGGTGGGTCTATCCAAACTTCCGGCCATGTCTCGCGCGGGATGAATTTTTCAACCTCATTGTTAATGACGACCAGCCGCTGGGGGTTTTCCGGATGTTCGCCCGTTTTGTGATCCATGAAAATCGGAGAGTAGCAGTAGGCGAAATCCATTGGTTGATTATAGCAGGCGGCTTCTATTGCGCTCCGTTCCGCCGTCCTTTCTCGTCGTCCTTCGACAGGCTCAGGATGACAAAAAGTTGCCACGCGAGACCCCGACGGGTATAGAATATAGGTAACAGGCGCGCGCGCTTTTACGGGAAGGGGCCGGTTCCGCATATAAGCGGAACCGGCTGTTTTTTTCATTATCTACACATAGCGCTGAAAGATTCGCAACAAACGGGGCGCTTCGGTAACCTGATAGAATATAAAAAGATGGAAATAAATTTTGAATCCGTATGGGGGCAGGAATCCGCCTTTAAGGCGCTTTCCCGTAATCTTGAATTGGACCGCGTGGCGTCGGCTTACATTTTCACCGGCCCACGGGGAACGGGTAAAACTACCGCCGCGATGATTTTCGCAAAAAGCCTCCTATGCGAATTCCAGGGGCAAAAGCCGTGCGCCCGGTGCAAGTCGTGCCGTATGTTCGAGACCGTTACGCACCCCGACTTCTACCGCCTTTCCCCCGTTGCGGATGAAATAGCCATCGGCGGGTATGACATAAGGAAGGTACTCGATAAGGCGAACGAACGTGAAATAAAAATCGACCAGATGCGCGCGTTCATCTCCGCGATATCGCTTAAATCGTACCGGGGCGGAAGGAAGATATGCGTCATGGCACAGGCGGACACAATGAGAAGAGAGACGCAAAACGCGTTTTTAAAGACGCTTGAAGAACCGCCGGGAGATACCGTGTTGATACTCATCTCGTCGTTGCCCGGCAGGCTCTTACAAACAATTATTTCGCGTTGCAGGGAAATAAGGTTTGCCCCGATGCGACCAGAGGAACTGGCCGAAAAACTGGCGGAAAAACTTTCGGTCGATGGCGAAGAGGCGTTGCGGCTGTCGCACATCGCCGACGGCTGTCCGGGCAGGGCGCTGGGAGAAGACATCGAAAAGGTCGTGGAGATAGACGGCGAAGCGGCCGCGCTTCTAAGCGGCCTGGTGGAAATGCCGCCGGAAGAAATTATACGCTTCACGGAAGGCTGGAGGAGCAGGCGCGACGATCTGCCTGTTTTTGTCGACAGGCTCATGGACCTTTTGAATCTGGCGCAACGCCACAATTACGGCCTTTCTTTTGGTAGAATGGCAAATGTTATGGATAATTTACGTTTAATACCGCCGGAAAGGCTAACGGACGGATACGAAATGCTTGCGGAGTCAAGGCCTTTGCTTGCATTTAACCCAAACGTTCAGCTCTTTATGGAAAGCTCGCTTTTCAATTTGCAATCGATTCTTAAAAAGGGGGCGCCTGTTGCAACAGGATAACCGAACGCCGGACTTTACCGTCTCCGCCACCCTTCCGTACAGCTCCAAGCCCGAGGAATTCCGGTGCAACCATCTTCATCTAAAGGTCGGCGATACCTGCGTGGTGGATACCGACCGTGGGCCGGATTTTGCCGTGATAACAGGCTCCAGGGTGAAGGCGCAAGGGAAAAAGTGTTGCAAGAGACTTAGGAACGTAATCAGGAAAGCCACCAAGCGGGACATCGAAAGCAACATGCGCTTGAGGAAAAGGGAAACCGAGATTTACGGGCTGGCGCGTAAAAAGGTCGAGGAAAACGAACTGAAAATGAAAGTCAGCCAAGTGAGCGTAACCCTTGATGAAAAACGGGTCATCGTATACTTCACGGCGGAAGAGAGGGTGGATTTCCGCGATATCGTCAAAAGCCTTGCGTCGGAACTTAAAATGAAAATAGAAATGCGCCAGATGGGTATACGCGACGAGGCGAAAATGCTGGGCGGTTCGGGCGTATGCGGCCAGAAGCTTTGCTGTTCGTCATTTCTGGGCAAGTTCGCGCCGGTTTCGATAAGGATGGCGAAAGACCAGAACCTTTCATTAAACCCGGCAAAGATATCCGGCGTTTGCGGAAGGCTGATGTGCTGTCTTATTTACGAGAACGATTTCTACAAGGAAATGCAGAAAATAGTTCCGCGCACGGGAAAAGCGGTAATCACACCCCAAGGGAATGGGAAGGTAATTGTGGCCGATTTCCTCAAATCAAGGGTAACAGTAGACCTCGGTGAAAACGGCGTGGCCTCTTTCGACGCGAGTGAAGTGGAACTGGTAAACAAGCCGCAGCAACAGAAACATGGTAAAAAGGAAAAGAGGGCGGTGGACAAAACTAGAAACAGGCCCAACGGGAAAAACGAGACATCCGGTCAGACGATTTCGGAAAAACGAAAAGACGAGAAAGCCTGATTCGGCGTTATATGGGCAAGGAAAAACGATTTTACATTACAACGCCGATATATTACGTGAACGACGTACCACACCTCGGCCACGTTTACACCACAGTGGCCGCGGACGTTCTGGCGCGGTATCACCGCCTTAACGGGCGCAAGGCCTTTTTTCTTACAGGAACCGACGAGCACGGCCAAAAGGCAGAACAGGCCGCAAAAGAGGCCGGGCACACCACGCAGGCTCACGTAGATTTCCACAGCGATGTCTTCCGCCAGCTCTGGAAAAAAATGAACATATCCAACGACGACTTTATCCGCACGACGGAAGAACGGCATAAATCGGTGGTGCGGAAGGTTTTGCAAACCCTTTACGACAAGGGCGAAATCTATGCAGACGATTACGAGGGATGGTACTGCGTGCCGGACGAGCGCTTCTGGACGGAAAAAGACCTCGTCGAAGGCAACTGCCCCGACTGCGGAAGGAAGGTTGACCGGATAACGGAAAAAAATTACTTCTTTAAAATGGGCAAGTATCAACAATGGCTGATCGACCACATAAAAACGCACGACGATTTCATCCATCCGCCCAGCCGCCGCAACGAGGTTCTTGGCTTTCTCGCCAAAAAACTGGGCGACCTTTGCATATCGCGCCCGAAGGCAAGAATGCCATGGGGAATAGACCTCCCCTTCGATAGCGAATATGTATGCTACGTATGGTTCGACGCACTTTTGAACTACGTTTCCGCGCCGGGCTATGCGTCGGACGACCAAAGTTTTGCCTCCATCTGGCCGGCGGACGTGCACCTGATCGGCAAGGACATACTCACCACGCATTCGGTCTACTGGCCGACGATGCTGAAAGCCGCCGGACTCGACATTCCAAAAAAGATTTTCGCCCACGGCTGGTGGACGGTGGAGGGGCAAAAGATGTCCAAATCGATAGGCAACGTGGTAGAACCCGTAAAGGTGGCCGAGGTCATAGGAGTCGATTCGTTCCGCTACTTCCTTTTAAGGGAAGTGCCTTTCGGGCTTGACGGCGATTTTTCGTGCGACGCGCTGATAAGCCGCGTCAATGTCGACTTGGCAAACAACCTCGGGAATTTGCATTCGCGCACGCTCAAAATGCTGGAAAAATACCGCGACTCCAAAATACCCGAATCGCACGGCGGCACGGAAATCGGGGAATTGGAGAAAACGGCCGAAGACGCCTACAAAGACTACGCGAACCATGTAGAAAACCTCGCGTTCAATAAAGCTTTTGAGCGGATGATTTCGCTTTGCGACACCGTTAATAAATTCATTGACGGCAACGAACCGTGGAAGCTGGCCAAGGACGACTCCAAAACACAAAGTTTGGACGATGTCCTGTACGGGGCCGCTGAATCGCTAAGGATACTTGCAAGGATGATAATCCCCGTTATGCCCGAAACGGCAAATAATATGCTGGAACAATTGGGACTCGATACGGATCGTTGCGGATCGGCACAGTGGGGCGGCCTTCAACCGGGGACGCACATAAAACCGGGCGACGCCCTCTTCCCCCGCATAGACGACAAAAAGGCAAAAATAATCCGCAGCGCAATGCCTGCCCCGAAAAAAGAAAAAGAAGGCGCGGGAGGAATCTCGATAGACGATTTCAAAAAAATAGACCTGCGCTCGGCGGTGATCGTATCGGCGGAAGCGGTGAAAAAGTCCAAAAGGCTCCTTAAGCTGCAAGTCGATCTCGGTTACGAAAAACGGCAGCTTGTCGCCGGAATAGCGGAAAATTATAAACCGGAAGACGTGATCGGCAAAAAGGTTATAATCGTGGCTAACTTGAAGCCAGCAAAGATAATGGGCGTGGAATCGAACGGCATGTTGCTGGCCGCCGAGGATAACGGTAAACTTGTACTTGCTGGATTTAGCGAAGATGTGAAAGGAGGTTTGAGTATCTCATGAAAAAGGTTGCGGCGTTTGCGGTTCTTATTCTTTTTGGCATTTCAACACTGGCTTTAGCGGAGACCCTTATGACAAACCACAAGGACGCCAAAATCCGCAACGGCCCCGACACAAAATATACAGTACTCTGGAACCCGCGCCTCTACACGCCGCTGGAACTCCTGGCGAAATTCAATAAGTGGTACGCGGTGCGCGACTTTGAGGGCGACGTGGGATGGATACACGAATCGACGGTGCTTAAAAAACCCGCCGCCATCGTAAAAGGCAACGTCCTTAACGTGCGCAAGGAGCCGAGCATGAAGGCGCGGATACTCTACAAGGCGCCGAAGAACTACACCTTCAAGGTGCTCCAACAGAAAAAGGGCTGGCTGAAAGTGCAAGACCCCGACGGCGACAAGGGATGGGTTTCCAAAAAAGGCGTCTGGACGGGACCGAAAAAATAGAAGAAACGGATTTTTTGGCTGGCTCAAAAATTTGCCGCGGAAACCAAGGCGCCCTTAATCATTTCTTTTTAAAACATAATACTTAAGGTGCAATTGCATCCCTTTAAAAAACTACTGATATTCCTTGGGGGCGTTTCGCTCATAAGGATAATCGTCGCCGCAAACGTAGAACTCTCACTAGACGAAGCGTACTACTGGGAGTGGGCGAACCACCTCAGCCTTTCGTATTACGACCATCCGCCGATGGTCGCGGTATTCATCTGGCTCACAACCCTCCTTGGCGAAACGGAAGTAATCGTCCGCCTTTCGGCGATCATTGCCGCGATTGCCAGCACGGTTCTTATTTACCGCTTGACGAAAGAAATTTCGGGCAGCGATTCGGCCGCCTTCCATTCGGCGTGGATAACGAACATCACGCTGATTTTCAGCGTCGGCGCCTTTGTGGTATCGCCCGATACGCCGCTCGTCCCATTTTACCTTGCCGGGGTTTTTCTTTTTTATAGATCGGTTGGGCGCAAGAATCCGGGCGATGCAAGAACGTGGCTCCTATGGATATGCGCCGCAATCTCCGTCGGCCTTGCCATGCTCAGTAAATATACGGGAATATTTTTCTTCATTGGCGCGTTCGTCTACCTTTTACTTTCCCATAAAAACCGGCGGTGGCTTAAACTTCCCCATCCGTATGTTGCGGCTGTAATATCGTTTATCGTTTTCAGTCCGGTCATTATATGGAACGCCGGTCACGGATGGGCGTCGTTCGCGTTTCAGGCCGGCCACGGGCTTGGGGGCGTGCGCGAAAACGCGCTTGCGCTTTTCGCGGAGTTCGTCGGCCTTCAGGCGGTTCTTTATTCTGTGGGGATTTTCTTTTTCCTCCTTGCCGCCGCCGTCGTTGTAACGCGCAAGGCATTCGGCACATATGATGGGCAAGGCGGCGAACGCGGTCATGAAAGTAGGCGCGACGAAAACGCACTTTTCCTCTTTTCGTTCTCCGTGCCGTTGCTTGCTTTCTTTGCCGCCAACTCCATACGCGCACAGGTGGAAGGCAACTGGCCGATACTCGGGTTTTTGCCCCTTTTCGTTTATTTCGGTACGCAGGTTGACCGTTGGAACAGCTCGCCCAAAACAAGGAGATATTTCCGCGCATCGATAGCGCTTGCGGCATTCCTTTGGGTTTTCGTTCACGTGCAAGTGGTGAATCCCGTCATTCCGCATCCCAAGAGGTTCGAGATCAGCCGCCGGGTATTCGGATGGAATTTTCTGGCTTCAAAAATAGACGAATTGCGCAAAAACTTCAGCCCCGCCTTTATCGTATCCAACCGCTTCCAGATCGGAACCCTGATGACCTACTACACCGATCCGCACCTCGTCTCCTACCTCATAGGGTCCAACAATAACCGACTTACATACCTGCCGCCCGTCGATAATTTAAAAGGTAAAAACGCCATTTACATAACGCAAAGCGAGGTAAGGCGCGACCGTTTTGGCGATTTACAAAAAGTTTTCGAGCGCGTGGAAAAAGCCGGCTCATTCGATATAATCCGCAAAGGCGAACTGATACGCAAGTTTACCCTCTACCGATGCTACAATTACAGGGGCGGGTTGGCCGAACTATGAAAAAGGGGAAAAGATATCAAAACGTCGTCCTTATCGGTTTCAAATCGAGCGGGAAAACAAGGATAGGTAAATTGCTTGCAAAAAAACTGGACCTAGAATATCTGGATATCGACACGCTTATAGAACGTGAACACGCAACCTCAGGCAACAGCCCCGCAAATGTACGGAGCATTTACAAAAAATTCGGTAAAGAAACTTTTCTAAAACTCGAATCGAAGGCGCTTAAAGAAGCCGCGCGCAAAAGGAAAAGCGTGATATCGCTTGGCGGCGGATCGCCGGCCAATAAAAGTTTCAAGAAAGCGGATTTTAATAACGCCGCCTTCGTCTATCTTTGCACACCGCCAGCAATCCTTTACGGCAGGATAAAGGCAAAAGGACTGCCGCCTTTCCTGGATCAAAAACGCCCCTTTGCAAGCTTTAACGAACTTTACAAAAAACGCGCGCCGGTTTACGAAAAACTTGCAGATGTCGCCGTGGACAACGCTTCCGGGCGTCCCGCGCGGGTGCGCGATGAGATAATAAAAAAACTGGAGGAAGTTTATGGCGGGTAATACTTTCGGAACACTGTTAAGGCTCACGACATGGGGCGAATCGCACGGCCCCGCCATCGGCGGCGTGCTGGACGGTTTCCCGGCGGGCATCGCGCTGTCCGAAGCCGACATGCAAAAAGAACTCGATAAAAGAAAACCGGGGCAAAGCAAAATTACGTCAAAGCGCAAGGAGCCGGACATAGTTCGAATAATGTCCGGCGTTTTCGAAGGGCTCACAACGGGCGCTCCAATTTCGTTCATGATCGAGAACAAGGATACAAGAACCACGGACTACGAAAAGATAAAGGAAGCATACCGCCCCGGCCACGCGGATTTCACTTACGACGCGAAATACGGCCATCGGGACTGGCGCGGCGGGGGCCGTTCCAGCGCGCGCGAAACGGCGATTCGGGTTGCGGGAGGCGCTGCGGCAAGAAAAATCATTGCCGATATAAATATCACCGGATTCACCGCGCGGGTCGGGAACGTAGAGTCTAAGAAATTCGATGCGGATGAAATCGAAAAAAATATTGTCCGCGCCCCGGACGCCGAAGCCGCCGGGAAAATGATCGAGCTTATTGAAAAGGTAAGGAAGGACGGCGATTCAATCGGCGGCATCGTGGAAGTAAGGGCCTCGAACGTTCCGGCGGGGCTTGGCCTGCCCGTTTATAACAAGCTGAGCGCCGACCTGGCACACGGTCTGATGAGCATAAACGCCGTAAAGGGGGTCGAAATCGGCGAAGGCTTCGGAGCCGCCGCAATGAAGGGAAGCGAACACAACGACCGGATGGATATGGCCGGCGGCAAACCGCATTTCAAGACCAACCATGCCGGGGGAATACTTGGCGGAATATCCGACGGAAACGATATCATTTTGAGAATCGCGGTAAAGCCCACACCCTCGATAGCAAGCGAACAGGAAACGGTTGCGAAAGACGGTAGCGAGCGGACGATCAGCGTAGAGGGGAGGCACGATCCCTGCATCTGTCCGCGCGTTGTGCCCGTGGCGGAGGCAATGGTGGCGCTGGTTCTTGCGGATCACACGTTGCTGCAAAAAACCGCGCGGCTTTAAGTTCTTATTAAATGGCAAAGGTAAATGTTATCCTCGCTTCCGCCTCTCCAAGGCGCAAACGGATTCTTTCAGAACTTTTTGCGGAGTTCGACGTCCGTCCGGTTGAAATAGACGAAAGCCCGCTTAACGGCGAAACACACGAAGAAACCGCCAAACGCCTCTCCATGGAAAAAGCGCAAGCCGTTGCCGAAAAAAATCTCGGTTCGCTCGTTATCGGGGCCGATACGTTTGTCTCACTGGGCGGAGACATTATAGGCAAGGCCGACTGTGAAGAACGCGCGCACGGGATGCTTGCCGCCCTTTCGGGCAAAACGCACGAAGTAGTTACGGGCGTTTCCTTCATACATAGAAGCGAAAGTTTTTCGCAATGCGTCGTCTGCCGCTCCGAAGTAAAATTCAAAAATCTTAGCGAAAACGATATCAACGAATATCTTGGAAGCGGCGAATATGTGGGAAAAGCGGGAGCGTACGCAATTCAAGGCGCGGGCAAGGCTCTTATCGAATCTTTCAGCGGAAGCTTTACCAACATCGTCGGCCTGCCGGTGCGGGAACTTTTAAGGTTCATCGTCGATTTCGGATTCGAGCGGCTGCCTCTGAACGATGGAGGGGGGAGCTGGCGATGAAAGTAATCGGCCTTACCGGCGGAATGGGTTCCGGCAAATCGACAGCGCTAAGGGTATTCAAAAGACTTGGCGCTCACGTTGTCGATGCGGATAAGCTTGCGCGCCAAGCCGTCATGCCCGGCATGCCAGCATGGCTAGCCATTAAAGAAAGGTTCGGGCCGAAAGTGTTTTACAAAAACAACCGGCTTAACAGGAAAAAAATGGCCCAAATCGCATTTAATGACAAAAAGGCGCTTAAAGACCTTACCGCGATAATCCATCCCGAAGTTCTCCGGCGCGAACGCGAACTCGCGGCCGAAATCGCCAAGAAAAACAAAAAAGCCGTATTAGTTATTGATGCACCCATGATGATTGAAAGCGGATCGCATAAATGGAAAAACGCGCTTGTGGTAATGAATACGTCGCGCGAAAACCAGATAAAGCGCCTTCTAAAAACAGGCCGCTTTACCCGCGCGCAGATTGAAAAAAGGATCGTCGCGCAAATGCCTCTTTCCAAAAAACTCAGGCTGGCCGACTACGTTATAGACAACAACGGAACGTCCGCCCAGTGCCGCAAAAATTCCGAGGAAGTTTTCCGCGCGATAATTTCAAAACGCCTGCGATAGCTTCCTCAAAGGCCGCACGCTTTCCCTGCGGCGGTGGCGCAAAAAAGTCCAATGCGGTATCATGTCGTACAAGGAGCATAAATTGAAAAACGACGGAGCAACGCTAATCCCCGACTCGCCCGAGACTAAAATGGCTATCGATCTTACGAACCTTTTTTGCCGCAGTTATATAAACGTTTTCCAACTGCTTCGCGGCAAGGGCAAGTTTGAAATCTCGCCCAACTTCCAGCTTCTCGATTCCGTACAGACCCGCCACAGGATTTCAACGCTACTGGATTTCACCGGCTCGATAAACGGAATCGTTATCATAAACTACACCGAAGATGCCGCCGTTGACGTTGTTTCCACCTTCCTGCATGGAATGGGAATGGGCGAGGATGACTGCCCAAAGGGATTGGGCGAAGAGCTTATAAACGTCCTGGGCGAAATAATGAACCAGGTTTTGGGTACCTTCCGCAGGAACCTCGACAAGGAATACGGCCTTTCCACCACCTCCGGTACGCCCGTTACGATGATTCCCAGCGTCATGCTTAACGTCACGCCCGTGGAAACCACCCAAAAGAACTTTGTTTACGTAAGGGCGCAGATTTCATCGCCCCGCTCCGTTTCCTTTTATGTAGAGTTTTGCGTCCAGAAGGGCGTGATAATTAATAGGAAAAAATAGCCGCCTTAAGCCGCAGTCGTCCCGTCTTGTTGACCGTACCTTGGAACGGGTATGATGTCCGAATGAAACGCCTCTTACAGTACTTGACGCTCTTCGTTATAATCGTTGGTGCGGGCGCCCTAAGCGGCGTTATAGTCATGCAGATAGCCACCCGCGACAGCGGCGACATCCCCACCCCCAACATCGTCGGCAACGAAATTGTAACGGCTCTTGAAAAAGTGACTGATGCCAGACTCCACCTGAAAATTACCGCCCTTGTATTCGACAAAAGCGCCCCGCGCAACACGGTAGTCAAACAGGACCCGAAACCCGGCTTCGGCCTTAAAGCGGGCCGCGACGTGCGGGTGGTGATCAGCCGCGGATCGCAAGACGTCGAGATGGTTGACGTAAGGGGACTTTCGCTGAGGCAAGCGCAAAATATTATGGAAGAGGGAGAGTTTGCCATACCCGCCATAACGAAAATCAATTCAAATTTCGACGAAGGCACGGTCATAGCCCAGCTTCCCCCGCAGGGCAGCTATGTAACCGATCTCTCGCGGGTCGAACTTCTTGTAAGCCTCGGCCCCAAAAAAGAGCCTTTCCTGTTGCCAAATTTTACCGGCAAGGAACTGGAAGCGGTAACCGACTGGGTGCGGTCGCTGGGCCTTATCCTCGGGCGCGTACGCTACATTGTAAGTAAAGACGGAATTCCCGGAACCATAATAAAACAGGACCCGCCCGTAGGTAAGCCGGTCGAAAGCGGGCAGGAAGTATCTCTGGTGGTAAAAAAGGACGTTCCCACCGGCGCGTCGCCGCGTACCTTTACAATCTTCAACTACACGCTCATGTCCGGGCTTGCTTCGTCGAAGGTCAAGATAATCGTCGAAAACCTCGACGGGGAGAAGGAAATCTACAGCCGTTCGCACAAGGGCGGCGAAACGGTTTCGCTGCTTGTGCCCCTGTCGGGCGATACGGCGGTGCGCGTTTTCGTAAACGGGGAACTTACCGAAGTTAAGCGTTTTTAAATGTGTTGATCTAGGGTAATATTTCATGATGACGATACGGAGAAAAACGATATGCCGCTTGTAGCGCCTTCGATCCTATCGGCAGATTTCAGCCGGCTGGGCGAAGAAATCAAAAACGTAGAAAAGGCGGGGGCCGACTGGATACACGTCGACGTGATGGACGGCCATTACGTGCCGAACATCACAATCGGGCCCCTGGTGGTAAAGGCGCTTCGCCCGCTTACCGAGCTGACGCTGGACGTGCATCTTATGATAGAAAACCCGGATAATTACGCGCCGGAATTCGCAAAGGCGGGCGCGGACATAATAACTGTGCATCAGGAAGCAAGCACGCACCTGCACCGCTCGGTAGCGCTCATTCGCGAACTCGGCAAAAAACCCGGCGTTTCAATAAACCCCGCAACGCCCGTCGAAACTATCAGGCCCGTTATAAAAGACGTAGACCTTGTGCTGATAATGTCGGTAAACCCCGGATTCGGCGGCCAGTCGTTCATTGAAAATTCGCTCGGCAAGATTCGGGAACTTAAACGCATGATTAACGAAACCGGATCAAAGGCGTTGATCGAGGTGGACGGAGGCGTAACAGGCGGCAACTGCGCCAAGATCGCCGCCGCTGGAACGGACGTCCTTGTTGCGGGCACCGCCGTATTCAAGGCCGGCGATTACGCCAAGATCATCGATACCCTTAAGAGTTCCCATAAACTTTCAGCCTGAAGGGAAAATTCCGAAATGAAAAACACGCTCATTACATTATCCGTGCTGTTGCTCTTTGTCGGGTGCGGGGTTCAATCGTCCAATAAGACAGTCGCAAAAGAAGATATTAAAGCGGTCCTTAAGGAAAATCCCGAAATAGTAATTGACGTATTAAGGGAAAACGACGAGGAAATTCTGAAAATCATCAATGCCGCCGTTCTGAAAGAGCGGGCAAAGATTGAAGAAGAAAAGCGCAAAGTCGATGCGCAAAACCCCAAGATTCCCGTTATAGAAAAAACGCGCCCTGTGCGCGGCAATCCGAACGCGCCGGTTACGATGGTGGAATATTCGGACTTCCAATGCCCGTTTTGCAGAAGGGCGTTACCAACAGTTAAAAGCGTACTGAAAAAGTATGAAGGAAAGGTGCGGCTTATCTACAAACATCTTCCGCTTAGTTTTCACAAATTCGCCTTGCTGGCCTCGCAATATTTCGAGGCGATAGCATTACAGGACCATAAAAAAGCCTGGGTTTTTCACGACCTCGTTTTTGAAAATCAGAGAAGCCTTGAAAAAGGCGAAAGCGCGCTCAAGAAGTTAGCCAAAGAAGCGGGCGCCGATATGGGCCGCCTGTCCGCAGATGTCAAAAGCAATGAAGTTATCATGCAGGTCAATAAGGATATTGCGGAGTCAAAAAAATTCGGCTTTACCGGCACCCCTACTTTCCTGATAAACGGCTTTATGCTTGTGGGCGCGCAGCCCGAGCAGGCGTTTACAAAGATTATCGAATCAGCGCTGAAAAAATCCGGAAGCTGATGGTTACGTTATGACGGCTTGACCGCTTTCACCTTCACGCTGCTGACGAAATTTCCGGCCGCTTCTTTTATCATCTCCGGCGACATTTCGAACTCCCTGCCGATTTCTTTTACTATCGCGTCGTCTTCGCCTATCGGATAGACAGTTTCATCAATTACCTCAACGTCCGAGAATCCCGCGCCGCTTATCGCCTGAAGGTAATCGTCTTTAAGGAGTGCGCCGGCGATACAGCCCGTAAGGGCGCCGACGGATTCCTTGATTTGCGGCGGAAGCTCTCTCAGTAAAACGATATCGGAGACCATCAGACTGCCGCCCGGCTTAAGCGTCCTGAAGGCGTCCCTGAAAACTTTCGCCTTGTCGGGCGCGAGGTTGATGACGCAGTTCGAGATAATTACATCGGCCGCGTTGTCCGCAACCGGGAGGCTATCTATTTCGCCCAGGCGGAACTCCACGTTTTTGAATCCCGCTTTCTGCGCGTTTGCCCTTGCCTTTTCGATCATCGCGGGCGTCATGTCCACGCCTATCACGCTGCCGCTATCGCCCACTTTTTGCGCGGCGAGAAAGCAGTCGAATCCCCCGCCCGACCCGAGATCGACAACCGTTTGGCCTTCCTTGAGCGATGCCAACGCCACGGGATTTCCGCATCCCAGCCCCATGTTGGCGCCGTCGGGCACGGATGTTAGTTCGTCCTCGGAGTAGCCGATCTTCTTGCCGATTTTATGCGATACGTCTTCCTCCTGTGCCGGTCCGCAGCACGAAGGCGCGGGAGAGGGCGAAGGAGAACAACAAGAGCTATTCGTCTTTGCAATTTCTCCGTATCTTTCCCTTACCGCTTTTTTAATTTCTTCCGCTTCCATCGTTTCTTCCTCCTTAACTTTTAATGATTTCTTTCATCATGGGGCCAAGCATTTCCTTTAACATCCCGCCGAATTCGTTTGCATTAATCAGCGAGATGCAGGTTACCTTACCGCCAATATTCCATGTAAGAATAGCCAGCTTATCGCCCGCTTTGATCTTTGCCTTTTCCCTTATTTCCTTGGGAAGAACCATCTGCCCCCTTTCGTCGATGCTTACCACCGATTCTACTTTGCAACAGCTTGATTGCGTATCATCCGAGTCAAAACAACTTTCATCTTTATTATTCAATGCCATACACGCCTCCAATTAATCAGTATTATCAGTGATTTCTTACTCTACTGATAATATAGAACCGGTGAGTGGATTTGTCAAGGCATTACTTTATGGGTAAGCAAATGGGTTGACATAACACTCGATATAGAGTATCTTGATATCAAGATAAAAGTGGTTTTATGAAAAATGAACGAAGATAAAAAAATCCCGGGCGTTCACATTTGGCTCGTTCTATGGAAGGCGGCGCAATCGGTCAAGGCGCACGCCTCGTACCACCTTTCAACTCTGGAAATAGGCACTTCGGATTTCAGCATTCTGGAGCTCCTTTTGCACAAAGGCGAATTGCCGGTCAACACAATCGGCAAAAAGGTTTTTCTTACAAGCGGCTCCATAACAGCCGCCATCGACCGCCTCGAACGAAAAGGCTTTCTTCAAAGAAAAAACCATCCGACAGACAGGAGATCAAAAAACATCGACCTTACCACCGATGGACGCAAGTTTATAAAAGATGCATTTGAAGATCATGCCAACGCCATGGAACGCGCGGCAGGCAGCCTTTCCGAAAACGAAAGGGTGGAACTTATACGGCTATTAAAAAAATTAGGCAAGGTCGGCCATGGGCTGGGATTGTAGCGGGCTGAAAGCCAACAAGCAGGAGCATGACATGGAAACCAAATTCAAAAAGATAGATAACGTATTCACGCCCATGGCATCATCCGATGGTGCGGGCGTAAAGCTATTAAGGTCGATCGGGTCAAGGGAGTTAAATCACCTCGATCCCTTCCTTTTGTTCGATGAATTCAAGTCGGACAGCCCGGACGACTACATCGGAGGCTTTCCCCTGCATCCGCACAGGGGTTTTGAGACGGTTACATACATGTTGGCGGGCGCAATGCGTCACGAAGACAGCACAGGCATGTCCGGCGACCTGACGGCGGGCGCCGTGCAATGGATGACGGCGGGGCGCGGGATCGTGCATTCGGAAATGCCGCGCCAGAAGGATGGGCTGTTGTGGGGATTCCAGCTATGGGTAAACCTACCGGCAAAGGACAAGATGTGCGAACCTCGTTACCAGAATATTCCGCCGGAAACGATGGCGGAAGTCGAGTGCAACGGGGGCGTAAAGGTAAAAGTGATCGCCGGAACAGTGGACGGCGTTACCGGAGCGGTAAGCGGCATTGCCGTCAATCCGCTCTATATAGACGTAACGATTCCACCGAACGGAGAATTTTCCCAGCCTATAACCGAAGGCCACAATACATTTGCCTACGTCATTGGCGGAGAGGTGAGTTTTGGCAGCAAAGGCGAAACGGTTTCGCCGTCAAACCTCGTTACCTTCGGGAGAGGCGACGACGTTTACGCCAGTACAGGAGGGACTGGCGGACGGTTTCTTCTTTTATCCGGCCAGCCGCTGGGTGAAGAGATTGCGCGTCACGGCCCTTTCGTAATGAACACAGATGATGAAATCGAGCAGGCGATACTCGATTACCGAAACGGAAAATTTTAGGAGGTTATCATGGAAAAGTACACATCACTTATCGGCAGGATTTTTTTGAGCACGATATTTATAATGAGCGGAGTCGGGAAAATATTCGACTGGTCGGGGACTGCGGGATACATGGCCGCATATGGAATGTTCGCTATCCCGTTTTTTCTGATAGCAGCGATGGTCTTTGAAATCGGCGGCGGCCTTTCGGTCCTGCTGGGTTACAAGGCAAAGCTGGGGGCCTTAGCCCTGCTGGTTTTTATTATCCCTACAACTCTTATTTTCCACAACTTCTGGGCAATAGCCGATCCGATGGCCCAAAAGTTACAGATGATAATGTTCCTTAAGAACCTCGCTATTATGGGCGGCCTGTTCCTGGTGTATAGCTTCGGCTCCGGTCCGTTGAGTATGGACGCGAAGAAAAGTTAGGGCGCAATTTAAGAATAATCAAAAATATGCGGAAGATGACGGCAGCCGATTTATTATGAAATAATACAGACATGACGTCTATCAAAACGCTTGGCAAACCCGCGCGTACAATCGGCATTGATCTGGGCGGTACGAAAATATCGTTTATCGACATGTTCTCGCCCGAAAAGATTCTGGCCGAAAAGAAAATCGAAACCCCGGAGACCAAAGAAGAACTGCTGGAGGTTCTGATAGAGGCGACTGGCGACCTTATAAAGGCCGAAAAAAAACCGCCAACGGGCATCGGGATTGCCGCCGCAGGGCAGATAAACCGCAAGGCTAAGAGCATCATCTTTTCGCCGAACATGCCGGTTAAAAGTGAGTTCGCGCTCGGCGCGGAACTGGAAAAGGCGTTAAACGTTCCCGTAACGATTGAAAACGACGCCAACGCCGCCGCGATAGGCGAAAAGGTTTTCGGCGATGCCAAGGAGATGGACGACTTCATTGTCCTTACGCTTGGAACGGGAATCGGCTCCGGTATTTTCACCGGCGGCAAACTCCTGCTCGGACACACGGGCGCGGGCGGCGAGGCGGGGCACCTCGTGATCGACCCAAACGGCCCGCAATGCGGTTGCGGCAACCGTGGATGTCTTGAGGCATTTGCGGGCGGGATAGGAATTGCGCGCATGGCCGAAGAGGTCTACGGCGAGGGGAAAAACGCCGAAGAGGTATCGTCGCTTGCAAAAGGAGGCGATGAAAAGGCAAAGGAAATATTAAAGAGCGCGGGCGAAAGGCTCGGAGACGGACTGGTGTCTATGGTCAACGTATTCAATCCACAGGCGATATTTTTTATCGGTTCCCTTACGAATGCGCCGGACGATTATTTTTTACCGGCTCTTAAAAAAGTAAAGGACAATTCGTTCGGAACGTCGGGGGAAAACGTAGTTATAAAGAACTCAATTTTCAAAGACAACATGGGCGCCATAGGCGCCGCCGCTTTGCCGGTTATTTACGGTTTGTTGCCGAAATGAAATTTTAGCTCAGGCGTAGTCCCCATAAGGACTCCGCCGGGGTTGAATGTCATGCTGCTTGTCGAAGCATGAACCTGTCGCATTTCGACAAGCTCAATGTGACAGGTTTATTATATAGAGACGTTGCATCGCAACGCCTGAGCGTAGCGCGGGTTCCCACCACCTTTAGGCGGTCTCTAAATAAAGCTCTGAGGCCTTTAGGTATCTGATATCGTTGCCAAATCTGCCCGGATACCGTACAATTAAATTAAGAACCATTTCAAAAGGATTCGTCGTGGAGCCAGTTAGTATTTTCGAAACCCTATTTCGGGTTTTTGTTCCAGATCAAATATGCAATTGTGCGAGGGCACGGCTGTTTTGCAGGCGGCCGCCTTCGAAAAGGAGGGTTTATGTTTAGCGCAGACGTCGATATCAACCAGATGACAATGACCGAAGTTTTACATTCAGCCATCATGAATGAAAAAGCCGCATCGAATGCGTATAAAGCGCTGTCGCAGATATTCAGTAACGCAAACAGACCGGTTTTGGAAAAAGTATTTATTGAGATGTCCAATGTCGAAAAGGGCCACTATAAAAGGCTGCTGAAAGCGCTCAACTGTTACGAGGAACAGAAGGTGTTTTCAGAGGACGAGGCGGCATGGATAACCTCCGAAACACTCCTTCGTATTGAAACGGAGGGGATTTCCGAGGAAATCGATCTGGACAGCATGGACCTGAAAGAAGCCGTAACCCTTTTTAAAAATAGTGAAAAGGACAGCGAGGCGTTCTATCTGTCGGCCGCAACGAAGACCGATAGAAAGGACCTTCAGGCCCTATTTAAGAATTTGGCGGAAGAAGAGGCGAAACATCACAGGTTAATAAATAAAATTGTCACGCATGCGCTGATGCGGCGGAGTACCGCATAAAAGCAGGTTTGACGTTTAAGGTATAACAACTGAAAAGGAAATACATAAAGGTACTGGATAATAAATGGCAACATAACCAAACAGCTTACAGGAGCATTTAAAGAGAAGGTGAATCATGGAACAGGGTTTAATTGAAAATATAGCTACCGAAGACAACCGGTATTCAACCGATACCGTTCTATCGATATTACAGACGATTGAAAAGCTCAATCACTTTAAGGATGTCGATGCTATTCTGGACAATATACTTTTTGAGTCC